>Ga0209676_1000826_pt1 | contig 40230 bp, 29 predicted proteins | sample AraplaCvi_mLB_r2_FD_184282 | JGI IMG/M metagenome (GOLD analysis project Ga0209676, IMG submission 184282) | Arabidopsis root microbial communities from North Carolina, USA - plate scrape MF_Cvi_mLB_r2 (SPAdes) (version 2) | ecosystem: Host-associated > Plants > Roots > Endosphere | place: USA... | reverse complement strand
TCACGGCGACCAAGCCGATGCTGACCCAGCGCGACCTGTCGTTGGCCTATTCGCCGGGCGTGGCCCACGCCTGTGAAGCCATCATGGCCGACCCGCAGCAGGCCAGCGAGCTGACCGCCCGCGGCAACCTGGTGGCGGTGATTTCCAACGGTACCGCGGTGCTGGGCCTGGGCAATATCGGCCCGCTGGCCGGCAAGCCGGTGATGGAAGGCAAGGGCGTGCTGTTCCAGAAGTTCGCCGGCATCGATGTGTTCGACATCGAGATCAATGAAAACGACCCGGACAAACTGGTCGACATCATCGCCTCGCTGGAGCCGACCTTCGGCGGCATCAACCTGGAAGATATCAAGGCCCCGGAATGCTTCGTGGTGGAGCGCAAGCTGCGCGAGCGCATGAACATCCCGGTGTTCCATGACGACCAGCACGGCACGGCGATCATCGTGGGCGCGGCGGTGCTCAACGCCATGGTGGTGACCGGCAAGAAGATCGAAGAGGTCAAGCTGGCCACGACCGGCATGGGCGCGGCCGGCGTGTCCTGCGTGAACATGCTGGTTTCGCTGGGCCTGAAGCCGGAAAACATCCTGGCCTTCGACCGCGAAGGCGTGATCCACACCGGCCGTGCCGACCTGGACCCGGAAAAGAAGCGCTACGCACGCGACACCGACAAGCGCACGCTGGCCGAGATCGTCGACGGCGCCGATATCTTCCTGGGCCTGTCGGCCCCGGGCATCCTCACTGCGGACATGGTCAAGACCATGGCCAAGGATCCGGTGATCTTCGCGCTGGCCAACCCGACCCCGGAAATCATGCCGGAAGTGGCGCGCAGCGTGCGCCCGGACGCGCTGATCGGCACCGGCCGTTCGGACTATCCGAACCAGATCAACAACGTGCTGTGCTTCCCGTACCTGTTCCGCGGTGCGCTGGACGTGGGCGCCACCGCGATCAACGAAGAAATGAAGATCGCCTGCGTGCACGCGATCGCCGCGATGGCGCGCCGCGAGGCCAGCGACCTGGGCTCGGCGTATGGCGATGACACCCCGAGCTTCGGCCGCGACTACCTGATTCCGCGTCCGTTCGACCGCCGCCTGCTGGTGGAGCTGTCGGCCGCCGTGGCGCAGGCCGCGATGGATTCCGGCGTGGCCACGCGGCCGGTCGCCGACATGGGCGCCTACCGCGAGAAGCTGGCCCAGTTCGTCTACCGCACCAGCCTGATGATGAAGCCGGTGTACGACCGTGCGCGCGCCGACAAGCAGCGCGTGGTGTATGCCGAAGGCGAAGAAGAAGTGGTGCTGCGCGCGGTGCAGAACGTGGTTGATGAAGGCCTGGCCTTGCCGATCCTGATCGGCCGCCCGGACGTGATCGAATCGCGCATCGAGCGCATGGGCCTGCGCATGAAGGCGGGCGTCGATTTCGACATCACCAACATCAACGACGATCCGCGCTTCAACGAATACTGGCAGTACTACCACAACCTCACCGGCCGTCGCGGCGTGACGGTGGCGGCGGCCAAGAACCTGATGCGTTCGCGCCCGACCCTGATCGCGGCGGTGATGGTCGCGCGCGGCGAAGCCGATGCGCTGCTCACCGGCGTGGTCGGTCGCTTCCACAAGAAGCTGGGCTACGTGCGCAGCGTGCTGCCGCTGGAGCCGAAGGTCACCTCGACCTCGGCGATGACCGGCGTGATCAACCAGCAGGGCGTGTTCTTCTTCGTGGACACCCACGTGCAGGAAGACCCGACCGCCGAGCAGATCTGCGAAGCCACGCTGCAGGCGGCCTACCGCATGAAGCTGTTCGGGATCGAACCGAAGGTGGCGCTGCTGTCGCACTCCAACTTCGGCAGCCACGATTCCAAGGATGCGTTGAAGATGCGCACCGTGCGCGAGCTGCTCCTCAAGCGCAACCCGCGGTTGAACGTGGACGGTGAAATGCAGGGCGACACCGCATGGGACGAAGCGCTGCGCCAGAAGCTGCTGCCGGACAGCACGCTGAAGGGCCGCGCCAACCTGTTCGTGCTGCCGAACCTGGAAGCGGCCAACATCGCCTACAACCTGGTGCGCGTGTTCACCGACGGCGTGGCGATCGGTCCGATCCTGATGGGCGTGGCCAAGCCGGCGCACATCCTGACCACCAGCGCGACCTCGCGCCGCGTGCTCAACATGACCGCGATCGCGGCCGTGGATGCGCAGATTCGCAAGCAGCTGGAATCAGAGAAGGCGTAAAGCCTTCTCTGCTTCCAGCGCGGGACGCGCATCGCGCAACGCGAATGGGTAGCTACCGACCGTTGGTCGGTAGGCCTTGGAAAGGGGATCGGTGCACCGCACCGGTCCCTTTTGCATTTGATGTTTCCCCGTGTACCGACCAACGGTCGGTACCTACCGCGCGAGATGGCCGCAACCTCCCCGCAGCCCCACGGTCACCACCCTGCAACCTGCCACGGGCCAAATACCCCCACGCGGCCCGGCTTGGCGGTGGTCCCCAGGACCCTGCCACCCCGGGCCCGACCACTTCCCCCCCCTCTGGAACGGCGCCATGCGCACTCGTCCTTCGAAGCGGTACTTCAAGCAGCTGTTCGCGCTGTACGCCGGCCTGGTCGGCGCCCGGTAGCGCCGGGCTCTGCCCGGCTGCTCTTCGTTCCAGCACCGCGAAGCCACGCAGGGCGTGGCTCTACCTTGTGTTCTGGCACCGCGCGGACACGCATGGCGTGTCCCTACGCGTGTCCCTACGCGTGTTCCGGCGCTGCGTGGACACGCATGGCGTGTCCCTACGCGGTTTTGGCGGTGCCTGGATCGGCGGGGCGTGCGCGGATGCCGCGTAGCGACACGCCATGCGTGTCCCACGCGGTCCCGACGCGCCCGATGCGTTACGGCGCGGCCGGGGCCAGCAACTCCACTTCAGCCAGCTGCATACGCCCCGGTCCTTCGATGCGCAAGCGGTACTCGGCATAACGGCCCGGCTTGGCAATCCGGAACGGACGGGTTTGCTGCTGCCACTGGAATGTCTCACCGCTGCGCTGGTCCAGGGCGACCCAGCTGCCGCCGGCCTTGCGCGCTTCCAGCGTCCACTTGCCGCCACGGATCGCTGCATTGCCGCTGGTCAAGGTGTACATCGAGGGCGCGCCGTCGGCCACCCCGCTGAACACCACGCTGCCCTTGCCACCGAACGGCACCACGGTGCCCGCATCGTCATCCAGCAGCGCGGCCAGCACCTTCCCATCCTCCAGCTGCGCACGCGCACCCTTGCCCAGCAGGTCATGCAGCAGCGCAGGGCGCTCACCGCGTGCGGTCAGCGAACGCGGTGCGTCGTCCGGGCCGGTGCCCCAGGTCGACGGCGCCGGGCCCATCTCGAAGTCCAGGGTGGCGCCCTTGGCGATCACCTCATGCGGCACCCAGGTCTTGGTCCACGGCTGGCCGTTGATCTTCAACGACTGCACGTAGATATTGCGGTCCGAATTTTCCGGTGCGTTCACGGTGAGCACCGCGCCGCCCTGCAGTTCCACCCGGGCGTGCTTGAAGGCCGGCGAACCGATCGCGTATTCCGGCGACCCCATGCGCAGCGGGTACAGGCCCAGCGAGGCCAGCACGTACCAGGCCGAGGTCTCGCCGTTGTCCTCATCGCCCGGATACCCCTGGCCGATCTCGCTGCCCACGTACAGGCGCGACAGGATCTCGCGCACGTGCTGCTGGGTCTTCCACGGCTGCCCCGCGTACAGGTACATCCACGGGATGTGGTGCGAGGGCTGGTTGCTGTGCGCATACATGCCCATGCGCACGTCACGCGCTTCGGTCATCTCGTGGATGGTGCCGCCGTAGGAGCCGGAGAATTTCGGATCGGCGGTTTCCGGTGTGCTGAAGAAGGTGTCCAGCTTTGCAGCCAGCTGCTCGCGGCTACCGTACAGCCCGGCCAGGCCTTCGCCGTCATGCGCGGCGGTGAAGGCGAAGGTCCAGCCATTGGATTCGGTGTAGTCGTGGCCCCAGATGCGTGCGTCGTAGTGCTTGGCGTCCACGCGCCAGCTGCCGTCGTCGTTGCGGCCCTGGAAGAAGCCGGCGGCCGGGTCGAACACCGTGGCGTAGGTGCCGGCGCGGTGGCGGAAATAGTCGGCCTCCGTGCTGTAGCGTTCGCGCAGGGCGGCAGTGGTGGCACGCCTGGCCAGTGCGTCGGCCATGTTGGCGATGCCGAAGTCGTTGAGCGCGCCTTCCATCGTCCACGACATGCCTTCATGCACGTCGGCGCTGGCGTAGCCGCGGAACGTGCTCTTGTCCATGCCCTTGCGGCCCACGTGACGATCTGGCGGGACCACGGTGGCGTTGCGCAGGGCTGCCTGATAGGCCTCGGCCGCGTCGAAGCCGGTGATGCCCTTCAGGTACGCATCGGCGAAGGCCACGTCCGAACTGGTGCCCACCATCAGGTCGGCATAGCCCGGCGAGGACCAGCGCGCCACCCAGCCACCGGCGCGGTACTGCTCCAGGAAGCCCTGCACCAGGGCGCCGGCATCGTCCGGGGTGAACAGCGCATACGCCGGCCAGGTGGTGCGGAAGGTATCCCAGAAGCCGTTGTTGACGTAGACCTTGCCGTCGCGGATCGGGGCGAAGCTGCGCACCGCGCTGCCGTCGGTGTTGTCGTCCTCGGCGCTGGCCTGGCTGGCGTAGCGCCAGTCCGGAGCGGCGGCGGTACCGGCGTTTTCATACCCGGAGTTGGGGTACAGGTACAGGCGATACAGGCTGGAATACAGCGTGGTCTTCTGGTCGTCGCTGGCTTGGCCGATGTCGAAGCGGGCCAGGCGCTGGTCCCACGCGTCCTGGGCGCGGCCGGCCACCGTGGCCAGGGTGTCACCGGCGGCGATTTCCAGCGCCAGGTTGTGGCGGGCCTGCTCGACCGAAATCAGCGAGGTGGCGATGCGCATGGTCACCCGGCGCTCGCTGCCGGGGTCGAACTTGATGTAGCCGGTGGGGCGGCCGCTGTCGATGCGTCCACTGCTGCGCCACGGCTTGTCGAAGCTGGCCACCACGTACATGCGGGTGGCGCCGTTGGACAGGCCGCTGCGCACATCGGTGTAGCCGGAAAGGGTCTGCGTGCCCGCGTCCAGGGTCAGCCCACCGCGCGCGTCGACGTTGTCGAACAGCAGGTTGGCGTCGCCGTCCTTCGGGAAATCGAACTGGAACAGCGCGGCGTGGTCGGTCGGCGCGATGGCGGCGGCGATGCCGTTGTCGAAGCGTACCGAATAACGGTACGGGCGTGCGCTTTCGTTGTCGCGCGAGAACGACAGCGCGCGCTTGGTGCGGTCGGCTTCCGGCACGCCCCGGGTGGCCGAGGGCATCACCTGGAAGGTCTGGCGGTCGCCCATCCACGGGCTGGGCTGGTGGCTCAGCGCCAGGGCCTGCAGCTGCGGGCGGTTGGCGGCGTTGTTCTGTTCGTTCCAGCGGTACAGCCAGTTCAGTGCGCCGGCATCGGTCACCGGGGTCCAGAAGTTGAACCCGTGCGGTACCGCCGTGGCGGGGAAGTTGTTGCCGCGCGAGAAGGTGCCGTTGGCCTGGGTGCCACGGGTGGTGAGCACCCAGTCGGACGGCCGCGCGGGGGTGTTGCGCGGCTGGTTGTCCAGGCGCACGTCATCGATCCAGCCCGACACCGGCGCGCCGTCGGCGCTGGCCAGGGCCAGTTCCACGCCGACCACGCGGCGACCGCGCAGGGCGGCCACGTCGCCCAGGCGCACCGACTTGTGCGCCCATTGCTGCGGGTACAGGGTCTTGGAGTCGCCCTGCGCCTTGGCACCCAGGGCAACGCCATGCAGGTCGCGCACAGCGCTGGCCGAGACACGGCTGCCGTCGTCCAGCACCAGGTCGAGCGAGACATAGGTGGACGCCACGGTATCGCCGCCCACGATTTCCGGCAGGACCAGCCACGACAGGGTGGTATCGGCCTCGATGCTCACGTCGGTGCTGAACAGCCTGGTGCTGGCAGTGCCGCCGGCGCTGGCGTAGTGCAGGGCGCGCAAGCCGCTGTAGCCAACTTCCGGTTTGGCCGCATACGGCGCTTCCGGTCCCTTGCCGATCTCCAGCTGCACGCCGCCGGTGCCGCTCTGCGGGGCCGGTTCGCCGGGCTCGAAGGAGGTCTGCAGGCCCTGCGCGAAGGCAGGCGAGCAGGCCAGGGCAAGCGCGAGCGGAAGCAGGGCGCGGCGGGCAGGGCGGGGGTGCGGCTGGGTCATGCAGGGATCTCCCGGGTGGGACAGGCGGCAGGGCAAGCCCGCATCGGCGACCTCGGCAGACAGCAGCACCCCGGCCGCCCATCGGGGCAGTCGAAGCGATGCAGGTCCGGCGGGGGACGGGCCATGCGATCGGGTGTTTTGATCGGAACGCAGCCGATCCTGCAACAGCCCGGGCGGGTATGGCAAGTGAAATTAGTTCGATCTAAACCCGGAAAAATCGCGGATCGCTGTTCCCGGCACGGTCGCCCCGCGGCGACCGCCCGCCGCCCGCCCTGCGCCCCGGGTGCTAGAATCGAGCCCTTCGCACCCCCAATCTGTGTCCACGCCATGAGCCATACCGCCACCGCGCCCGCCAATGCCGAAAAGCGTTACACCGTGCACCGCAGCGATCTGCCGCTGAGCTGCCCGACGCCGGAAATGGCGCTGTGGAACTCGCACCCGCGCGTGTACCTGCCGATCGAAGACGAGCCCAATGGCAAAGCCGCGTGCCCGTACTGCGGGTCGGTCTTCGAGCTGGCCGACTGAGCTGGCAGGACCGCACGTGCGCCGACTGACCGTGGTGCAGCTGCTGCCGGCGCTGCACTCCGGCGGGGTCGAGCGCTCCACGCTTGAAATCGCCGCGGCGCTGGTCGCGGCCGGGCACCGCGCGATCGTGGTGTCAGCCGGGGGCCGCCTGGTCGAGCCGCTGCTGGCCAGCGGCGCCGAACACCTCACCCTGGATATCGGCAGGAAGTCGCTGTGGACGCTGCGCCACGTGCGCACGCTGCGCAACCTGCTGGCGGAAACCCGCGCCGATATCGTGCATGCGCGCTCGCGCCTGCCGGCCTGGCTCGGGCTGTACGCCGTCCGCAACCTGCCGGCGGCCGCGCGCCCGCACTGGGTCACCACCGTGCATGGGCTGAATTCGCCCAGCCGCTACAGCGCGGTGATGACCAGCGGCGAGCGGGTGATCTGCGTGTCCAATTGCGTGCGTGAGTTCGTGCTTGCGCATTACCCGAGCGTGCCACCCGAGCGCCTGCAGGTGATCCCGCGTGGCGTGGATCCTGCCCAGTTCCCGCGCGTGGGCGGCAACGACCGGCGTCCGCGCCTGGCGGTGGCCGCGCAGCATCCGGCACTGGCCGGCGAGGCACCGCTGCTGCTGTTGCCCGGGCGTGGCACCCGGCTCAAGGGCCATGGCCACGCGCTGACCCTTCTGGCCGGGCTGCATGCGGCCGGCGTGCCGGCGCGGTTGTGGATGCCCGGTACCCGCGAACCCGGACGCGAGCGCTACGTGGAGGAGTTGGAAGCGCAGGCGCGCGCGTTGGGCATCGCCGAGGCGGTGCTGATGACGCCCCCCACCGCGCGCATCGCCGAGGCCTACGCGGCGAGCAACCTGGTCCTGCAGCTGTCGGACAAGCCCGAAGCCTTTGGTCGCACCGTGGTCGAGGCGCTGTCGGTGGGCCGGCCTGTACTGGGCTGGAACCAGGGCGGCGTGGGCGAGCTGCTGCAACAACTGCAGCCGTCCGGCGCGGTACCCTTGGGTGACGCCGAGGCACTGCTGGCGCGCGCGCTGCAGCTGCTGGCGCAGCCGCCTTCGCTGCCGTCGCGTATTCCGTTCACCCTGCAGGCGATGCAACGTGACACGCTCCAGCTCTATACCTCCCTCGCTGGCTGAGCCGCTCACGGCACCGGGTTCGCCGGGCTTCCGTGCCGGCCGCTGGGCGCCATGGTGGGTGATCGCCTACGTGGCGCTGCTGCCGTTGCCCGGCATCGCCGAAACCGTACTCGGGCTCGGTGCGCTGTATGCGGCGGCGCGCATGGTGCAGCTGCGCCTGCAGGGCAAGCAGCGCATGCTGAGCAGCCCGGCGTGGGCACTGACCAGCATCCTGTTCCTGGGCTACTGGCTGCCGCAGGCATTTTCCACCTTCGATGCGATCGACCCGGGCGCGGCATGGCGCAAGACCGCCGCCGGCCTGCGCTACCTTCCTTTCATGTGGCTGGTGGCCATTGCGGTGGCCACCCCGGAGCGGCGTGCGCTGACCTTGAAGGGCATTGCCGCGATCACCGGGGTGTGGACGCTGGATGCCCTGGCGCAGGCAGCGCTCGACACCAGCCCGTTGTTCTGGTCGATGGACCAGTTGAAGTGGGCGATCAGCGGGTATGGCCTGTGCGCGCCGGCGGAGATGGCAGCGGCGGATCGCCTCAGTGGCGTCCTCGGACCGTGCAACCTGAAATTCGGGCAGGTGCTGGCGAGCCTGTCGCCGTTCCTGTTGTTTGCTGCCGCGGCGCGCTTCGGTCGCTGGGGCTGGGTGGTGGCGGCCCTGGCCGTGGGCGTGGTGCTGGTGCTGGCCGGTTCACGCGCGGCGTGGCTGACCTATGCGCTGGTGCTGGCGTTTTCGGGCTGGCGCCTGCTGGGGGCACGCGGGTTGATGGCCTGCGTCGCATTGGGGCTGGTGGTGGCGGTCGGGCTGGGCGTGGGTTCCAGCCAGGTCCGTGAGCGCCTGGCGCGCACCGCGATGGCCTGGGAAGGCGAAAGCGATGGGGTCAACCAGGCGTTGTCCGGGCGCGCCCAGATCTGGGCGGCGGCGGGCTGCATGATCGAGCAGCACCCGGTCAACGGCGTGGGCGCGCGTGGCTTCCGCGACGCCTACCCGCAGTGCAATCCAGCCCCCGAGCACCCGGAAGTGTGGGGCGACGGCCCGGCCCTGCATGCCCATCAGATCCTGCTGGAAATCCTGGCCGAAACCGGCGTCCTGGGCCTGTTGCTGTGGCTGGCCGCCACCGCCCAGGCGTGGCGCGCCTGGCGCTTTGCGCCGATGGCGGCGCGCGAACGCGCGCGCCCGGCAATGCTCGCGCTGGCGGTCACCGTGTTTCCGCTCAACACCCACCTGGCGTTCTATTCCACCTTCTGGGGTGGCCTGACCCTGCTGCTGGCCGCGCTGTACGCCGGCAGCCTGCTGGCCAGCGACGAACCCTGACCGTCTCCGTAGAGACACGCCATGCGTGTCCCGCGCAACGCTGGCCACCTGCGTAGAGACACGCCATGCGTGTCCCGCGCGATCCCCGCCACCCTGCCCAGACACGCATGGCGTGTCTCTACAGGCCTCGGCACCACGCGTATGGGTATTCGCCCGCCTGCTCCGCCAATCCCGCCCGCAACGGGTTGGCAACGATGTAACGTGCAACCTGCACCAGCGATTCTTCCTGCCTTAACGCATGGTCATGGTACCCACGCTGCCAGACCTGGCTGCCACCCATCAATCGGCTGCTGCGCGATTTGAAAATGTTCATGCAGGTGGCTAGGGTGCCGGCCCTGAGCTCCATCAACCAATGCACGTGGTCCGGCATCACCACCCATGCATGCGTGCGGCTTCGACCGCTGCGTTCGACGTGGCGCAGGGCTTCGATGACAGCATGTGCGTTGGCGCGCACCGCGAACAACGGCTGCCGATGGTGGGTAACCGTGGTAAGGATGTAGATGGCTCCCAGTGCCGACACGCGCCCGCGTTGAAGGCGTGAGCTGGACATGCGGGCAGGGTGGCGCAACACGGGCAGACCAGGCATCGGTGGACAGCGCAACGCAGCGTAGGGACACGCCATGCGTGTCTGCGTGCCAGCGCGCGGGGGTCGGCATCGCGTGGGACACGCATGGCGTGTCGCTACGCGGGTCGCCCATTAATCGTAATAGTTGCTTCTGCCGCCGGGCTGGCGCTTGAAGCGGCGGTGGATCCACAGGTATTGGTCGGGGGCTTCGCGCACCATGGCTTCGATGGACTGGTTCACCCGTGCGGTGTCCGCTTCGACGTCGTCGCTGGGGAAGTTCTCCAGCGGCGCGCCGATCTTCAGGAAATATTTCCCGCCCTCACGCCGGTGGAAATACGGAATCACCGCACACCCGGTCATCCGCGCCAGCTGGTGGGTGGCGGTGATGGTCGAGGCGGTGTGGCCGAAGAACGGCACGAACACGGTGTCCTTGCCGCGCATGTCCTGGTCCGGGGCATACCACAGGAATCCGCCCTTCTTCAGGTGGCGCACGGTGGCGCGGATGTCCTCGTTGGCGTACATCGCCTTGGCATAGCGCAGCCGGCCGAACTTCACCGCCCACTCGTAGACCGGGTTGCGGTGCTTGCGGTACATGCCCGACAGGTCGACGTGGTCGCACAGCAGCCGCCCGCACATTTCCAGGGTCATGAAGTGGCCCGAGACCAGCAGCACTCCGCGGCCTTCGGCCTGCATGCGGTGCAGGTGCTCCAGGCCTTCCACCTGCACCTTCGGGCGGATGCTGTCGATGCTGCCCCACCAGGCCCGGGCGAACTCGAAGATGCCCACGCCCAGCGCATCGAAGCTGTCGCGCAGCAGGCGCTTGCGCCAGGCGTCGTCCTTCTCCGGGAAGCACAGCTTGAGGTTCACCTCGGCCGCGCGCCGGCGGCTGCTGGCCACGTGGTAGGCCACGGCGCCCACGCCCCGGCCGAGCGCGCGCTGCAGGCCCCACGGCAGGCGGGCAATGCCGAAGGCCAGGAAGATGAAGGCGAAGGTCGGCCAATGGCGCGGGTTGCGCAGGGACGGCCGGGTGGCGGTGGAAGCGTTATCGGACATGCCCCGATTCTAAGTCATGCGTCCGTTGCGGTGCGTCGCCCCGTCCCCGCATGTCTTTCCCGGTGCCGCTCCCGTATCCTCTGCGCATGCGTAAAAGCCCTGTCGAATGGATCCTGCGCGGCCTGTATTCGGTCGTGCTGTACCTGCTGTTGCCGATCACGGTGTACCACCTGGTCTGGCGCGGCTTCCGGGTGCGTGAATACTTCCAGCGCTGGGACGAGCGCTACGCCTCCTATCCGCAACCCACCGGCCAGCCCCGGGTCTGGCTGCACGCGGTGTCGGTGGGCGAGGTCAATGCGGCGGCGCCGCTGGTCAATGCCCTGCGTGCGCTGCGCCCGGACATCCGCTGGGTGATCACCACCATCACCCCCACCGGCTCGGAACGGGTGCGCTCGCTGTGGGGCGATGCGGTCGACCATGTCTACCTGCCCTATGACGTGCCGGGCAGCGTCGGCCGCTTCCTCGGCCACTTCAAGCCCAGCCTGGCGCTGATCCTGGAAACCGAGCTGTGGCCGAACCTGCTGTTCGGCTGCCGTGACCGCGGCATTCCGGTGTACATCCTCAATGCGCGGCTGTCGGCGCGGTCGCTGCGCGGCTACCGCCTGCTGCGCCCGCTGATCGAGCGCACCCTGCGCACGGTCACCTGCGTGGCCGCGCAGTCGGCCGACGATGCCGAACGTTTCATCCAGCTGGGCGCGCTGCCCGAGCAGGTGCAGCCGCTGGGCAACCTGAAGTTCGACATCGCCACGCCGAACGTGCGCGAGTTCACCGCGCATTTCCACGCCGCGGTGCCGGGCGCGCGCCCGGTGTGGATCGCCGCCAGCACCCATGAAGGCGAGGAGCAGTCGATCATCGACCTGCACCGGCGCCTGCGTGCCGAGGTTCCCGGCCTGCTGCTGCTGTGGGCGCCGCGTCACCCCGAGCGGTTCCCGCGGGTGGAAGCGCTGGCGCGCGAGCAGGGCTGGAAGGTCAGCACCCGCCGCCAGCAGCAGTGGCCGCAGCCGGACAGCGATGTGTTCGTGATCGATACGCTGGGCGAGCTGATGGCGTTCTACGGCTGCGCACAGGTGGCGTTCGTCGGCGGCAGCCTGCAGCCGATCGGCGGCCACAACCTGCTGGAACCGGCCGCGATGGGCACCGCTACGGTGACCGGCCCGCACCTGCACAACTTCTCCGAGATCTCCCGGCGCATGCGCGAAGCCGGTGCGGTGGTGATCGCCGATGACGTGGCAGGGGTCGGCGATGCCCTGCTGACCCTGCTGCAGGACGCGCAGGAGCGCGAGGACATGGCCAGCGCCGGCTGCGCGCTGGTGAGCAACGGACGTGGCGCGTTGAAGCGCACCGTGGAACTGATCGCACCGCAGCTTCCGCCGCCGCTGGAATGAAGGGCCACCGCCCAACACCGATGCCGGCTCTACGGCCGATTTGCCCGTGGTCCTGGCGCATTAAAAAAAAGCCACCTTCGCAGGTGGCTTTTTCATTTCGGGTTACCGCTGGATCACTGGCTGTTGACCGTCGTGCTCGGCGCGGCGGCCTGCTGGGTCAGCAGGCGGTTGATGTCCTGCAGTTCGGCGATGTCCAGCACGCCGACCGCCTGGCCCAGCTGCAGGCGGTTCTGCAGGAAGGTGTAGCGGGCGTTGGCGTACTCAAGCTGGGCCGAGAACAGGATGCGCTGGTTCTGGATCACGTCCAGCACGGTGCGGGTACCCACTTCCAGGCCAACCTGCGAGGCGTCATAGGCGCTCTGCGCGGACACCACCGCCAGGCGGCGCGCTTCCACTTCGCTGATGCCCGCCACCAGGGTCTGGTAGGCGTTGCGGGTGTTGCGGTCCAGGGCGCGCTTCTGCTGCTCGTAGCCGTCCTGGGCGATGTCGCGCTGGGCCAGGGCCTGGCGCACGCCGGATTGGGTGGCGCCGCCGGAGAAGATTGGCACGCTCAGGGTCAGGCCGACGCTGTTGCTGCGCGCGTCCGGGCTGAAGTTGGAACCGCTGCCGACCACGTCGCCCCAGCTGGCCTGGCGGCCCACGCTGGCGCCCAGCGACAGGGTCGGGAGGTGGCCGGCGCGCGCTGCCGACACACTGGCTTCGGCCGCGCTCACCTGCAGTTCCTGCGCCTTCAGCGCCGGGTTCTGCGCGACGGCTTCGTTGACCAGCTGGTCGACGGTGGCGTACTTGGCCGGCAGTTCCGGACGGAAGTCGGCCGGCAGGGCGCGCAGGTCGGTCACCGGCTGGCCGGTCAGTTCGGTCAACGCCTGGTAGGCGTCGGCCAGGGTGTTCTGCGCGATGATGGTGTTGGCGCGGGCCTGGTCGTACTGGGCGCGCGCTTCATGCACGTCGGTGATCGGGGCCAGGCCCACTTCCAGGCGCTTGTCGGCGAAGTCGAACTGCTTCTTCGCCGCCGCTTCGTTGGTCTGCGCCGCCGACAGCGATTCAATGGCCACCAGGACGTTGAAGTACGCCGCCGAGGTGCGCACGATCAGGTCGTCGTTGGCCGAATCCAGGGTGAAGTCCGCAGCCTTGCTCAGCTCGCGCTGCGCGCGCAGGTTGGCGAACTGGGTGAAGTTGATCAACGTCTGCGAACCACTGATCCCGTAATTGCGGTTCTTGGTGGTGTACGAGTCGGAGCTGACGTCGTGGTTCGGGTTGGTGCGATTGCGGGTAAGCGAGGCCTCACCGTTGATCTGCGGCAGCAGCGCCGCACGCGCCTGCACGGCGCCTTCCTTGTCGAACAGACGGGTCGATTCTGCTGCGGACAGCTGCGGATCGCCGTTGCGCGCCATTTCGTAGACCTGCAGCAGGTCGGCGGCAGAGGCGGTCATGGGCAGCAGCGCGGCGGCCAGCGCAATAGCGAGGGATCGGCGGATCATTGCGGCTTCCTTGGACTCAGAGATGGAACTGGGGTGCCGGCGCGGCACCGCGCAGGTAGTCGATATCGGTTTCAAACAGGGATTCCTGGCTGCCGTCGGCCTTGACCAGCACCGCTTCCATCACCGGGGCACGGCCATGGATCACGAACAGGCGACCGTTCGGGCGCAGCCATTGGGTGAAGCGGGCCGGGATGGTGTCCACCGCACCGGTAACACAGATGGCATCGAAGCGACGCTCGGTGTCCCAGGTCAATGCGTCGGCCGTCTCGATGCGGACGTTGTTGCCGAGGGTGGCGGCATCCAGGCGCGCACGGGCGGCAGCCGCCAGGGCGGGATCGATTTCCAGGCTCAGCACTTCGCGGGCCAGTTCGCCCATGCAGGCGCTCAGGAAGCCGCTGCCGGTGCCGATTTCCAGCACTTCATCGCCTGCCTGCAGGTTCAGCGCCTGCAGGGTGCGGCCTTCGATGACCGGCTTCATCATCTTCGCGCCATTGCCCAGCGGCAGTTCAATATCGGCATAGGCGAGGGCGCGGTGCGCATCGGCGACGAACGCCTCCCGCGGCAAACGTGCCAGTACATCAAGCACGCGGATGTCCAGCACGTCCCAGGGACGGATCTGCTGTTCAACCATCAGTTCGCGGGCGTGGGCGTAATCGATCGTCATGGGGGTTCTCAATCCAGCGCAAGGGGCCGGCCATTTTACCGGTGCCGGGAGCCGGCGGCGCGCTGAGAGCATCGCTGCCGTCGCGCCGGGGTCGCAGTGCCGGAAGTCACCGCGACCTCCGGTCCATTCATGTTGTCATCACCGCAGCGGGCGGGTGGCGTACGCCCTCAGGAAAAATTCAACGCTGGCGGCCACATGGGCGTCGGCGTCGCACTCGGCCGGGGCCGGTCGCAGCCCGCACATCATATGCGTATGCAGCTCGCCTTTGATCAGGGTGAAGAACTGCAGGGCGGCGGTGTGGAAGTCGCTGATCTCCAGCTCGCCGCGCTCGGTGCGCGCACGCAGGAACTCGGCCAGGGCATCGCTGGTGCGCTGCGGGCCGGCCAGCCAGAACATCTCGCGGATCCGATCGTCGGTGTCCGGCGCCATCATCACCCGCTGCACGGCCACTGCCGCCGGCGAGGTGATCATGGTGAAGAAGGCCCGGCCGATGCCCAGCAGCTGCTCGCGCAGGGCGCCGTCGGCATCGGTGACGAACAGCGCGTCGGGCAGCATCTCAACGCAGGTCGATTTCACAGCTTCGGTGAAAAGGGTCTCTTTGTCGCCGAAATGACTGTAAACGGTCAGCTTGGAGACGCCGGCCTGGGCCGCGATGCTGTCCATGCTGACGCCGCTGTATCCCTGTTCGACGAACAATGCCTTGGCCGCGTCCAGGATCGAGGCGCGCTTGCCCAGATCCTTCGGACGGCCGGGTCCGGCGGCCTTGGCAGCGGGCTTGGACGGGGCGGTAGCGGCAGTGCGGGCAGTCATCCAAACAATACTAGACCAATCGGTTCGATATTTATACTATACCGACTGGTTCACTATTAGCCGTCGTGGAATGGAGTGTTGCCTCCACGCGGTTCCCCCCGGTACTTCAAGGTCCGAGACCTCATGAACAACGTGCGATGGATGAGCGGTGGGCTGCTGGCGTTGATGCTGGCAGCGTGTGGCAAACAGGATGTCGAGCCGGCCGCGCCGACCCCGGTGCTGGTGGTGCAGCCCGGCACCGTGAGCGGGCAGGAAGTGGCGGCATACCCGGGCGAGGTGCATGCGCGCGAGGAAAGCCCGCTGTCGTTCCGGGTCGGCGGCAACCTGGTCAAGCGCCATGTCGATGCCGGCCAGCGCGTGCGCAAGGGCGACCTGCTGGCGGAACTGGATGCGGCCGACTTCGCCTCGCAGGCGAGCGCGTCGCAGGCGCAGCTGGCCGCGGCCGAAGCCGACCTGGTGCGCGCCCGCGACGACCAGAAGCGCTACGCCACGCTCGCCCGGCAGCAGCTGGTCAGCCAGTCCACCCTCGATGCGCAGACCGCCGCGTTCAAGGCCGCGCAGGGCCAGGCCAATGCCGCGCGTGCCAACCTGGCCGTGGCCCGCAACCAGACCGGGTATGCGCAGCTGCGCGCTCCGGCCGACGGCGTGATCGCCAGCCGCCAGGCCGAAGCCGGGCAGGTGGTGGGCGCCGGGCAGACGGTGTTCACCCTGGCTGCCGATGGCGGCCGCGAGGTCCTCATCGCACTGCCGGAAAGCAACATCCGCGATTACAAGGTCGGCCAGCAGGTGCAGGTGGAACTGTGGAACGCGCCGGGCCAGATGCTGCCGGGCACGATCCGCGAGATCGCCCCGGCTGCCGATGCGCAGGGCCGCACCTACGCCACCCGGGTCAGCCTGGCGCCGGAAGCGGCGGCGGAAGTGGAGCTGGGCCAGAGCGCGCGCGTGTTCGCCGCCGCCGGCCGCGCCGGCACCCTGCAGGTGCCGCTGGGCGCGGTGCTGCGCGGTACCGATGGCAGGGCGAGCGTGTGGGTGGTGAACCCGGCCGACGGCGCGATCAAGGCCACGCCGGTGACGGTGGGCGCCTACGGTCCCGACGCGGTGCCGGTCCTGTCCGGCGTGGCCGCGCAGGACTGGGTGGTAGCCGCCGGCGGCCACCTGCTGCGCGAAGGCCAGGTGGTGACCCCGGTGGACCGGCAGAACCGGCCGGTGCTGAAGCCGGCCGCCGCCCCGGCCGCTGGCGCTGCCCGCGGCAAGGGGCACTGACCCCGTGCGCCGCTTCAATCTTTCCGAATGGGCGCTGGGCAACCGCGCGCTGGTGCTGTTTGCCATGCTCGCTTTCGCCATCATCGGCGCCTGGTCGTACAAACACCTGGGCCAGTCCGAGGATCCGCCGTTCACCTTCAAGGTGATGGTGGTGCGCACGATGTGGCCGGGCGCAACCGCCGAGCAGGTCTCGCGGCAGGTAACCGAGCCGATCGAAAAGGCGCTGCTCAATACCGGGCAATACGAATTCATCCGGTCGTACTCGCGTCCGGGCGAATCGCAGGTGATCTTCGCGGCCAAGGACAGCCTGCGCTCCAAGGCGATCCCGGAGCTGTGGTACCAGGTGCGCAAGCGCGTGGGCGACATCAAGCCGAACCTGCCGCGCGAAATCGTCGGCCCGTTCTTCAATGACGAGTTCGGCGACACCTTCGGCAACATCTACGCCCTGACCGGGCAGGGCTTCGACTATGCGGTGATGCGCGACTACGCCGACCGCATCCAGCTGGAACTGCAGCGGGTGCCGGACGTGGGCAAGATCGAGCTGGAAGGCCTGCAGGACGAGAAGGTCTGGATCGAGTTGTCCAACACCAAGCTGGCCACGCTGGGCGTGTCGCTGCAGCAGGTGCAGCAGGCGCTGGCCGACCAGAATGCGATTGCCGCCACCAGCTTCTTCGAAACCCCCACCGACCGCGTGCAGCTGCGCGTGACCGGGCAGTTCCAGAGCGTCGACGATATCCGCCGCTTCCCGATCCAGGCCGGCGACCGCACCGTGCACCTGGGCGACATCGCCGAGGTCAAGCGCGGCTTCGCCGACCCGGCGTCGCCGAAGATGCGCTTCATGGGCGAGGACGCCATCGGCATCGCAGTGGCGATGAAGGACGGTGGCGACATCCTGAAGCTGGGGACCACGCTGGATGCGGAGTTCGAACGGCTGCAGAAGACGCTGCCCGCCGGCATGCAGCTGCGCAAGGTCTCCGACCAGCCGCATGCGGTGGAAGAATCGGTCGGCGAGTTCGTGCAGGTGCTCACCGAAGCGGTGGTAATCGTGCTGCTGGTCAGCTTCTTCTCGCTGGGGTTGCGCACCGGCCTGGTGGTGGGGGTGACCATTCCGCTGGTGCTGGCGATGACCTTCTTCGTCATGCACTACTTCGATATCGGTCTGCACAAGATCTCGCTGGGTGCGCTGGTGCTGGCGCTGGGCCTGCTGGTGGACGACGCGATCATCGCGGTGGAGATGATGGCTACCAAGATGGAGCAGGGCTACGACCGCCTGCGCGCGGCCAGCTTCGCCTGGGAATCCACCGCCTTCCCGATGCTGACCGGTACGCTGATCACCGCCGCCGGCTTCCTGCCGATCGCGACGGCCGCCTCCAGTACCGGCGAATACACCCGCTCGCTGTTCCAGGTGGTGACCATCGCACTGGTGGTGTCGTGGATCGCGGCGGTGCTGTTCATTCCCTACCTGGGCGACAAGATGCTGCCGGACCTGTTCAATCCGCAGCCGCCCAAGCCGGGCAGCTTCGCCGCGCGCTGGCACGCCCGCCGCACGGCGTGGGGCGAGCGCTTCCCGGCGCTGGCACGCTGGATCGTGCCCAAGCAGCACGCGCACGACCACGACCCGTACCAGCGCCCGTTCTACACCCGGTTCCGGCGCTTCCTGGATACCTGCCTGCGCCATCGCTGGTGGGTGATCGGTGCCACCGCGGCGCTGTTCGTGTTCTCGCTGCTGATCTTCCGCTTCGTGCCGCAGCAGTTCTTCCCGGATTCGACCCGGCCGGAGCTGATGGTGGACATCGAGCTGGCCGAGGGTGCGTCGCTGGAAGCTACCCGGGCGCAGGCGACGAAACTGGAAAAGCTGCTGCATGGCCGTGAGGGCATCAGCAACTACGTCGCCTACGTGGGCACCGGTTCGCCGCGCTTCTACCTGCCGCTGGACCAGCAGCTGCCCGCCACCAACTTCTCGCAGTTCGTGGTACTGACCGAGAACGCCGAAGCCCGCGAGGCCACGCGCGATTGGCTGATCAAGGAGGTCATCCCGCAGTTCACCGACGTGCAGATGCGCGTGACCCGGCTGGAGAACGGACCGCCGGTGGGCTACCCGGTGCAGATGCGCATCTCCGGCGAGCACATCGACCAGGTGCAGGCGATCGCGCGCCAGGTGCAGGCCAAGGTGCGCGAGAACCCGCACGTGATCAACGTCAACCTGGACTGGAGCGAGCCGAGCAAGGTAGTGCGGTTGGTGATCGACCAGGACCGTGCGCGCGCGCTGGGCGTGAGCAGTGCGCAGGTGAGCCAGCTGCTGGGTACGTCGCTGTCGGGCATGAGCGTGAGCACGTACCGTGAGGGCAACCGCCTGATCGAGATGCTGCTGCGCGGCCCGGAAAACGAGCGGGTGCGGCTGGACATGCTGGGCAGCCTGGCGATTCCGACCGCCAGCGGCACCTCGGTGACGCTGTCGCAGGTGGCACGGCTGGAGTATGTGTTCGAAGACGGCATCATCTGGCACCGCAACCGGCTGCCGACGGTGACCGTGCGCGCCGACGTCGGCGACGCCACGCAGCCACTGGACGTGGTGCAGCAGATCCTGCCGACGCTGGACGGCATCCGTGCCGACCTGCCGTCGGGGTACCTGCTGGAGACCGGCGGCACGGTGGAGGATTCGGCGCGCGGACAGGATTCGATCAAGGCCGGCATGCCGCTGTTCCTGATCGTGGTGGCGACGTTGCTGATGCTGCAGCTGCGCAGTTTCTCGCGCGCGGCGATGGTGCTGGTGACGGCGCCCCTTGGCATCATCGGGGCTACGCTGTTCCTGCTGCTGTTCCGTGCACCGTTCGGCTTCGTCGCCCTGCTCGGCACGATCGCGCTGGCCGGCATGATCATGCGCAACTCGGTGATCCTGATCGACCAGATCCAGCAGGACATCGACGCCGGGCATGACCGCTGGCACGCGATCATCGATGCGACGGTACGCCGTTTCCGCCCGATCGTGCTCACCGCGCTGGCGGCGGTGCTGGCGATGATTCCGCTGTCGCGCAGTGCGTTCTACGGCTCGATGGCGATTTCGATCATGGGCGGGCTGATCGTCGGCACCGTGCTGACCCTGGTGTTCCTGCCGGCACTGTATGCCGCCTGGTTCCGGGTGAAACCGGGCGAGGCGGAATGAAACTACGCCGACGGCGCCGCAGATGCGGCGCCGTTGAATCGCCTGGATCCCTGGCGCTGCAGACTCGGCGGTAGGGTCGGTTCCCAAACGACCGCCGACGCAGGTGGTCGGCGCTTTGACGCATGGACCCTTTGGGGGACGCGCTCTTCGTTTGGGGTCATGCGTTACCGGGCGTTGGGCGGTTACGTGCGGTCGTTCGGGAACCGACCCTACCGGGCCGGTGTCCCGTTACACGCTACACGCCACGCGTGCGGCGGACCGACTTACGCCAACCGCGCCAGCACCGCGTCGGTGGCCTGCGTGGTGCTCACCGCCTGGCCCTTCGCAGCCAAGTCAGCAGTAAACACCCCGTCATCCAACGCCGCATGTACGGCCGCTTCCACGGCGGCGGCTTCAGCTTCCAACCCCAACGAATGGCGCAGCAGCATCGCGGCGCTGAAGATCGTGGCGTAGGGGTTGGCGATGCCCTTGCCGGCGATGTCCGGTGCCGAGCCGTGGATCGGCTCGTAGATGCCCACCGCACCGGGCTCGCCCAGCGACGCCGACGGCAGCAGGCCCAGCGAGCCTGCCAGCATCGAGGCTTCGTCGGTGAGGATGTCACCGAACATGTTCTCGGTCACGATCACGTCGTACTCGCGCGGCTTGGCCAGCAGGTGCATGGCCATCGAATCGACCAGCTGGTGCTCCAGCGCGATTTCCGGGAACTCCTCGCGACCGATCCGCGCCGCCACGTCGCGCCACAGGCGCGAGGTTTCCAGTACGTTCGCCTTGTCCACCGAAGTGACCTTGCCGCGCCGCTGCCGTGCCAGCCGGAACGCACTGCGCAGCACCCGCTCGATCTCGCCCACGCTGTAGCTGCACAGGTCGCTGGCGGTGTCGGCGGTGCGGGTCTTCTCGCCGAAGTAGATGCCGCCGGTGAGCTCGCGCACAACCACGAAATCCACGCCCTCGAGCAGTTCAGCCTTGATCGGCGAGGCGCCCAGCGCCGCCGGATGGGTACGCACCGGGCGCAGGTTGGCATACAGGCCCAGCGCCTTGCGGATGGCCAGCAGGCCCTGCTCCGGACGCACCTTGGCGTTCGGGTCGGACCACTTCGGGCCGCCGACCGCTCCCAGCAGGATCGCATCGGCCTGGCGGCAGGCCTCGAGCGTGGCCGCCGGCAGCGGCTCGCCGTGGCGGTCGATGGCGATGCCACCGATGTCGCGTTCGCTGAAATGGAAGGTGTGGGCAAAGCGCTCGGCGACCGCGCCGAGTACCGCGACGGCGGCGGCGGCGACTTCGGGACCGATGCCATCACCAGGCAATACGACAATCTCAGCGTGCATGTTCACTCTCGTAACGTTCGATTTCAGGGGTACGACCCAACAGATACCCCAACTGGTCCACGCCTTCCAGCAGGCAGGTCTGCGAGAAGCCGTCCAGCGGGAAGGCATACACGCGGCCGTCGGGCGTGCGCAGTTCGCGTGCTGCGATGTCGATGGTCAGCTCGTCATCCGGCCGCTGCATCAGGGTCTGCACGTCGGCTTCGTCCAGCACGATCGGCAGCAGGCCGTTCTTCAGCGCGTTGCCGCGGAAGATATCGGCGATCTCGCTGCTGACGATGGCGCGCAGGCCCAGGTCGGCCAGCGCCCACGGCGCATGTTCGCGCGAGGATCCACAGCCGAAGTTGCGCCCGGCCAGCAGGATGCTGCGGCCGGCATTGTGTGGCTGGTTGAAGGCGAAGCCCGGGTTCGGGGTACCGTCGGCCTGCCAGCGCCAGTCGTTGAAGGCGTGCTTGCCCAGGCCCGCGCGTTCGGTGGTGGACAGGAACCGCGCCGGAATGATCTGGTCGGTGTCGATGTTGGTCTCGCGCAGCACCACGCTGGTCGAGGACAGGGTGCGGACGCCGCTCATCAGGCCACCTCCTGCGCGGCATACAGTTCACGCGGGTCGGCCACGCGGCCGTTCACCGCCGCCCAGGCGGCGGTCATCGGCGACGCCAGCAGGGTGCGCGACCCCGGGCCCTGGCGACCTTCGAAATTGCGGTTGCTGGTGCTCACCGCCAGCTGGCCGGGCGCGACAAGGTCGCCGTTCATGGCAATGCACATCGAGCAGCCTGGTTCGCGCCATTCGGCGCCGGCCGCGCGCACGATCGCATCGATGCCCTCCGCTTCGGCCTGGCGCTTGACGATCTCCGAGCCCGGCACCACCAGCATGCGCACGCCGTCGGCGATGCGGCGGCCCTGCAGCACCTGCGCCACCTCGCGCATGTCGCTCAGCCGGCCATTGGTGCAGGAGCCGACGAACACCACGTCCACCGGGGTGCCGGCCAGGGTCTGCCCGGCGCGGAAGTGCATGTAGTCCAGGCCCTTCTGGTCGGCCGCATCGTTGGCCGCCGGAATCGGCGCGTCCACCGCGATGGCGGTACCCGGATGGGTGCCCCAGGTCAGGGTGGGGCGGATGTCGGCCGCGTCGATGTGCACTTCGCTGTCGAAGCGCGCGCCGGCATCGCTGCGCAGCTGCGTCCACTGCGCTACGGCAACATCGAACTCAACGCCCTTGGGCCCGCGCGGAGTGTTGGCCACCCAGTCGAAGGTGACCTGGTCGGGCGCGACCATGCCGGCGCGCGCGCCGGCCTCGATCGACATGTTGCACAGGGTCATGCGCTGCTCCATGTCCATCGCCGTGATCGCGCTGCCACGGAACTCCAGCACATGGCCGGTGCCGCCGTTGACGCCGATCACGCCGATGATGTGCAGCACTACATCCTTGGCACCCACGCCCGGCGCCAGCGTGCCGTCCACGGTGATCGCCATGGTCTTCGCTTTGCGCTGCAGCAGGCACTGGGTGGCCAGCACGTGGCCCACTTCACTGGTGCCGATGCCGAACGCCAGCGCGCCGAACGCCCCGTGGGTGGAGGTATGGCTGTCGCCGCAGACAATGGTCATGCCCGGTTGGGTGAAGCCCTGTTCCGGGGCGATCACGTGCACGATGCCGCGGCTGGCCGACTGCAGGTCGAACAGCTCGATGCCATGCTCGCCGCAGTTGCGCGCCAGCATGGCCACCTGGGCTTCGGAGGCGGCGCTGGCGTACGGCAGCTTGCCGTCGGCCCCGGCCGGCAGGGTCGGGGTGGAGTGGTCCATGGTCGCCTTGGTCCGGTCCGGACGGCGCGGGGAGAGGCCGCGCTCGCGCAGTTCGGTGAAGGCCTGCGGCGAGGTCACTTCGTGGATCAGGTGCAGGTCGATGTACAGCACGGCGGGCGCGCTGTCCGATTCGGGCACGACCACGTGGGTGTCCCACAGTTTGTCGTACAGGGTGCGGGGAGCTGGGGTCATGGAATGGCCTTGCTGTGGTTCATGTGACAAGTCTTTTAACTGTGTATCAGAAGGTGCGCAGCCGCGCATCGAAACGCAGCCGCACGTAGTCGGCGGTCCACTGGCCATGCGCGTCGCGCTGGCTCGGCGTCAGCAGCGCCACGCTGTCGTCGAGGACGCGCTGGCGCTGCACGGCGTCCAGTCCCGCCAGGAACGGCGCGGCGAAGGTGCGCAGCCAGCCGTGCATGCCGGTGGGCAGGACGGTAGGGCGCGCCATTGATTCGATGTGGCGCACCTGGAAGCCGTGCGCGCGCAGGCGCTCGGCGTACTCGTCCTGGTCGGGGAAGTACCACGGAAACGCCGGCACCGCATGGCCGTTGCTGCACAACGCGGCCTGCAGCGCGCTGGTGATGGTGGCCACGTTGCCCTGGCCGCCCATCTCCGCCACGAAGCGGCCGCCGGGACGCAGCGCACGCCGCACGCCGTCGATCACCTTGTCCGGTTCGCGCATCCAATGCAGTGCGGCGTTGCTGAACACCGCATCGAAGCGGCGTTCGAAGGTCATCGCATGGGCGTCCATCAGCTGGGCGTCGATGCCGCGCGCGCGGGCGGCGCCGATCAGCTCGGGCGAGCTGTCCACGCCGGTCACATGCGCACCGCTGAGCGCAAGGTCGAAGCTCAGCACGCCATCGCCGCAGCCCAGGTCGAGGATCCGCTCGCCGCGCTGCGGGTCGAGCAGGCGCGCCACCGCGCCGCCGAGCAGCGGCACGAAGCCGGCGTCGATGGCGTAGTCGTGCGCGTTCCAGGTCTGGGAGGCGTCGGCGGTGTACGGGCTGTCGAAGGCGCTCATGGGATTCCTCAGGCGGCGGCGGTGGCCGCGGGTTGTTCGGCGCTGGCGTGGCGCTGGCGCAGCAGGCGGTTGGCTACGTCCAGCCAGGCCAGCGCGGACGCTTCGATGATGTCGCGGCTGGTGCCGGTACCCTCGTATTCGACGCCGTCGTGGCGCACGCTCAGGTTGGCTTCGCCGCGCGCGTCGGCGCCGATGCCCACGCTGTGCACGTGGTAGCTGTCCAGCATCAGCTGCACGCCGGTGGCGGCCGACAGCGCGCCGAACAGGGCGTCCACCGGGCCGTCGCCCTGCGCGGTTTCGGCCACGCGGTTGCCGTCCGGGTCGGACAACTCGACCAGCGCATTGGCGCGGCTGCCGACGTCGCTGATGGTCATCGAGGCCAGGCGGTACCCGTTCTGGGTGGAGCTGCCCTGCATCAACACCTGCAGGTCGGCGTCGGTGACCACGCGCTGCTGCTCGCACAGGGCCTTGAACTGCTCGAATACCAGCTTCAGCTCTTCCTCCTCCAGCCAGAAGCCCAGGGCACGCAGGCGCGCTTCTACCGCAGCCCGACCGCTGTGGCGGCCCAGCACCATCTGCGAGTTTTCCCAGCCCACGTCCTCCGGGCGCATGATTTCGTAGGTGCCGCGGTGGCGCAGCATGCCGTGCTGGTGGATGCCGGACTCGTGCGCGAACGCATTGGCCCCGACGATCGCTTTGTTGCGCTGGACAGGCATGCCGACCAGACGCTGCAGCAGCTGCGAGGTAGAGACGATGCGCGGGGTATTGATCCGGGTGTCTTCCTCATAGAAGGCGTTGCGCACTTTCAGCACCATCGCCAGTTCTTCCAGCGAGCAGTTGCCGGCGCGCTCGCCGATCCCGTTGATGGTGCATTCCACCTGGCGCGCGCCGCCTTCGATGGCGGCCAGCGAGTTGGCCACGGCCAGGCCCAGGTCGTTGTGGCAGTGCGCACTGAAGATGATGCGGTCGCTGTCGGGAACCCCGGCGATGACCCGCTGGAACATGCCGCGGATTTCTTCAGGGGTGGTGAAGCCCACGGTGTCGGGCAGGTTGATGGTGGTGGCGCCGGCGGCGACGGCCACGCGGGCCACCTCGACCAGGAAATCTTCTTCGGTGCGGGTGGCGTCTTCGGCGGAGAATTCCACATCGTCGATGTAGCTGCGCGCCAGGCTGACATGCTTGTGCACCGATTCCAGTACCTGCTCGCGGCTCATGCGCAGCTTGTGCTCGCGGTGCAGCGGGCTGGTCGACAGGAACACGTGCAGGCGGGCGTTGGCGGCCGCGTCCAGGGCCTTGGCCGAGGTCTCGATGTCGCCGGCCAGGCAGCGCGACAACACGGCCAAGGTCGGGCGGCGCACTTCGCGGCCGATCATCGCCATCGCGTCGCGGTCGGACTGCGAGCTGGCCGGGAAGCCGGTCTCGATGATGTCCACGCCCAGCTCGTCGAGCGCGCGCGCCATCACCAGCTTCTGCTGCGGGCTCATGCTGCAGCCGGGCGATTGTTCGCCGTCGCGCAGGGTGGTGTCGAAAATTCGAATTCGGGGGGAGTTGGGCGTATTCACCAGGAGGTCTCCTCGACGGCAAGGTCGGATGGCAAGGCAGGGGAAGGACGGACGATGGAATTCGGGGGTGGTGCAAGCACGGTCGGTAGCGGCGGCCGGGTCCGCTCGCTGGCGCGGCGGCGCGGTTTGCGCGGCGCGCGCGGGCGGATGTCGGCCAGCAGCTGGGCCAGCACCATCGCGTCGATGTTGCCGCCGGAAACCACCGCGCATTTGCGCTTGCCGGCGACGCGGCGGCCGGCGGCCAGCGCCAGTGCGCCGGCGCCTTCGGCAATGATGTGTTCTTCCAGCGCCAGCCGGACCAGGGTCTCGCGCAGCTCGGCTTCGCGCACGATCACCACGTCATCCAGCAGCGCACTGCACAGGCGGCGGGTGAGGGTGCCAGGGATTTTCACTTTCACGCCGTCGGCCAAGGTGGCCACCGGTGCGATCTCGCGCGCGTCGCCGCGGATTGCGCGGGCCATCGAATCGACGCCCTCGACCTGCGCGCCGACGATGCGCACGCCCTGCGACTTCAGCGCCAGCGCGACGCCGGAGGCCAGCCCGCCACCGCCGATCGGCACGATCACCACGTCCGGCGCAAGTGCGGCCAGTTCGATGCCCAGCGTGCCCTGGCCAGCGATCACGTCGGGATCGTCGAAGGCGGACAGGAAGCGGTAGCCGTGCTGGTCGGCCAGGGCGCGGGCGAAGGCGTAGGCCTCGTCGTAACTGTGGCCGTGCTGGCGCACGGTCGCGCCCCAGTGCGCGACGCCGGCGATCTTGGTCGCCGGGGCGCCGTGCGGCATCACCGTGATGGCCGGGATATCCAGCCGGTACGCCGACCACGCCACGCCCTGGGCGTGGTTGCCGGCGGAAGCGCAGATCACCGGCCGGTCGTCGCCGCGCTCGCGCCCGGCCAGCAGTGCGTTCAAAGCGCCGCGCACCTTGTACGAGCCGGTGCGCTGCAGGTTCTCCAGCTTCAGCCAGGTGCCGAAACGCTCCGCGTAGTGCAGTGGCGTCGGCGGCAGGAAACGGCGCAGCCGAGCCTGCGCGGCCAGCACGTCGGCGACGCTTACGTCGCCTACTTCCGATTCCTGCGGGGCACGGCTAGCCGGCATGGCTACCCCGGTGCCAGCGGCGGCTATCGGGTAGAGCCACGCCCTGCGTGGCTGCGCGGACCACCAGGCCCTCCGGAAGAAGACCCCTCCGTACCGGCACCGGAACCACGGCGCGGGCGTTCATACAGTGACTCCAGTACCCGGCTCCAGCGCGCTGATCCGCACCGAAACACAGTCATAGATCTTCTCGATCTGGCGGCACAGCGTTTCCGGCGGACGGGTGCTGTCCACCACCAGCTGCAGGTGCCAGCGGCCATCGTCGGCGGCATTGGGGGCACCCACGATCGCGCGCGGCGCAAAGCCACGGCGTTCGGCCATGCCGATCACGCGCAACAACGCGCCTTCGGCCGGAACCAGCACCAGGTCAAGCCGGTATTGCATGGGGGAACTCCTGCGGCTGGTGGGCGGGGTTGCTTTCCAGCATGGTGCTGTTGGCATTGTTGGGCGGCACCAGCGGCCATACGTTGGCGCGCGCATCGATGGCCACGTGCAGCAGGGCCGGGCCGGGTTCGGCCAGCAGCGCGGCCAGGCCGCCTTCGACGTCGTCGCGGGCTTCGATGCGGGTAGCCGGGATGCCGAACACCTTGGCCAGCGCGGCGAAGTCCGGGTTGTCGGACAGGTCGATCTCGCTGTAGCGCTCGGCGAAGAACAGTTCCTGCCACTGCCGGACCATGCCCAGCGAGCTGTTGTCCAGCAGCACGATCTTCACCGGCAGGCGGCAGCGGGCGATGGTGGCCAGTTCCTGCACGTTCATCATGAAGCTGCCGTCGCCGGAGACCAGCACCACGGTGCGGTCGGGGCAGGCGAACTGCGCGCCCATCGCCGCCGGCAGGCCGAAGCCCATCGTGCCCAGCGCACCGCTGGTCAGGTGGTTGCGCGGATGGTTGAAGCGGCAGTGCTGGGCCACCCACATCTGGTGCTGGCCGACATCGCAGGCAATGATCGCGTCGGCCGGGGCCAACTCGCTCAACCGCTTCAGCAGCGCCGGTGCGTAGATGTGCGCGCCCGGTGCGTCATAGCGGGCGGCGAAGCGCTCGCGGTGCCCGGCGCAACGCTTGCGCCACGCTTCCTGCGAGGCAGGCGCGCCCGCCAGTGCCGCGGTCAGCGCGCGCAGTGCGCTGCCGACATTGCCCGGCACCGCCACATCGGCGGTGCGCAGCTTGGAGATCTCGTACGCGTCGGCGTCGATATGGATGACCCGGGCGAACGGGGCGAACTCGTTCAACTTGCCGGTGGCGCGGTCGTCGAAGCGGGCGCCGACCACCACCAGCAGGTCGCTCTCCTGCACGGCCATGTTGGCCGCACGGGTGCCGTGCATGCCCAGCATGCCCAGGTAGTGCGGGTGCTGCGCCGGCAGGCCACCCAGGCCGCGCAGGGTCAGCACGGTGGGAATGGCGGTGGCATCGACGAAGGCACGGAAGTCCTCCACCGCATCGCCCAGCGCGACACCGCCGCCGGCGTAGATCACCGGCTTTTCGGCCGCCTGGATCGCGGCGATGGCATCGGTCAGCGCGGCGTCCTGCGGTGCCGCCGGGGGATTCACCGTTTCCGGCACATGCGCAGGCAGGTGGCTGGCGTCGGCGATCTGCACGTCCTTGGGCAGGTCGATCAGGACCGGACCGGGGCGTCCTTCGCGGGCGATCCGGAACGCTTCACGGACCACGCGCGGCAGGTCGTCCACCGAACGCACCAGCCAGCTGTGCTTGACGATCGGCAGGGTCAGCCCGAACACGTCCAGTTCCTGGAACGCGTCGGTGCCCAGCAGCGGGGTGGCGACCTGGCCGGTGATGCAGACCATGGGTACCGAATCCAGCATCGCATCAGCGATGCCGGTGACCAGGTTGGAGGCGCCGGGGCCGGAAGTGGCCACGCACACGCCGACCCGGCCGCTGGCGCGGGCATAGCCGTTGGCGGCCAGGGCGGCGCCCTGTTCGTGGCGCACCAGGATGTGCTTCAGCCCTGAATCCACCAGGGCGTCGTAGAAGGGCATGATGGTGCCGCCCGGATAGCCGAACAGCGTATCGACGCCCTCGGCTTCCAGGGCCTGCGTCAACCAGCGTGCGCCGTTGCGGGGCGCGGTGCTGTGTGCGGAGGTGTTCATGCGGTGACCTTTGCGAAAGCGGTGGGGGAGCCGCGCGGTTACGCGGCTTGACTTTGCAACCAGACCATCTTGGCGCGCAGTTCCTTGCCTACCTTCTCGATCGGGTGTTCCAGGTCGGCCTGCTTGAACTTGTTGTAGTTCGGCAGGCCCGCTTCGTACTCGGCCACCCAGTTCTTGGTGAAGGTGCCGTCCTGGATGTCGGTCAGCACCGCCTTCATGCGCTCCTTGGTGCCGGCGTCGATCACCCGCGGGCCGCTCACGTAATCACCGTACTGCGCGGTTTCGGAGATGAATTCCAGCATGCGGGTGATGCCGCCTTCGTAGAACAGGTCCACGATCAGCTTCAGTTCGTGCAGGACTTCGTAATAGGCGATTTCCGGCTGGTAGCCGGCTTCCACCAGCGTTTCGAACCCGGCCTGGACCAGGGCCGAGGCACCGCCACACAACACGGCCTGTTCGCCGAACAGGTCGGTTTCGGTTTCTTCCTTGAAGGTGGTCTGGATCAGGTTGGCGCGTGCGCCGCCCAGGCCGGCGGCGTAGGCCAGGGCGTACTCGGCGGCCTTGCCGCTGCGGTCCTGGTAGACCGCCCAGATGCACGGCACGCCGCGGCCGATTTCGTACTCGCGGCGGACCAGCGCGCCCGGGCCCTTGGGCGCAACCAGCACCACGTCCAGGTCGTCGCGCGGGGCGATCATGTTGAAGTGCACGTTCAGGCCGTGGGCGAACAGCAGCACCGCGCCCTGTTTCATGTTCGGCGCCAGCACGTCTTCGTAGAGTTTCTTCTGCACCATGTCCGGGGTCAGCACGGCGACCAGGTCGGCGTCCTTCACCGCCTCGGCCGGCGCCTTGACCGTGAAGCCGTCGGCCTGTGCCTTGACCTCGGTCGGGCCGCCCGGGCGCAGCCCGATGACCACATCGAACCCGGATTCACGCAGGTTGAGGGCGTGGGCGCGGCCCTGGCTGCCGTAGCCGACAACAGCGATCTTGATCTGGGGCAGGTCGTTGGTGCTCATGGGGGAGGTCCTTTGGCGGAAAGAAAATCGAAGGGTTCTGAAACGAAAAAACCCGCACCTGGGTGGGTGCGGGTTTTGATGGATACCTGGCAGTTCTGCTTACACGCCGGTCCGTCCCGCACCTGTTGGTTGGGTAATAAGTACGAGGAAAAGGAGCGAGGCGCTCGCGGCCGCACCGGAACCGGTGGGCGGGAAGGAATCGCGAATGGGCGTGTGGCGCTGCAACATGTGATCGAGAAAAACACAGCGGTTTCGGCGCTGTCAACCGTCGCGGGTCGATTTCCAACAGTTTCGCCTGTATCCAGCGCAAAGCCCTGTCCTGCAAGGATGGTTGCGACTGAAAGCGTTACGGTGAACCCGGATTCAAGTATTGAAACGGGGTTTCCGCGCGGAACATTGGCTTCCACCCGTGTCGTACATGACCATTGTCGGATGTGCGCGAGGGGTGCCTGCGGCGACCATCGGGCAGTTGCTTCCCTCATTGGAACCCTGTCCGTGTCCCGACCCCTTGCCCGTGCCGTCCTGGCCACTGCGCTGCTGTGCGCGCTGCCCGTGTTCTCTTCCGCTGCCGACCGGGTTACCGGCCACGGCTTCGCCACCCGTTCGGAGGTGATTGCGCCGCATGCGATGGCGGCGACCTCGCAACCGCTGGCGACCCAGATCGCGCTGGATGTGATGAAGGGCGGCGGCTCGGCGGTGGATGCGGCGATCGCGGCCAATGCCGCGCTGGGGTTGATGGAGCCGACCGGCAACGGGGTGGGCGGTGACCTGTTCGCGATCGTGTGGGATCCGAAGACGCAGAAGCTGTACGGCTACAACGGCTCGGGACGCTCGCCGAAGTCGCTCAGCCTGGCCGAGTTCCAGCGCCGCGGGCTGAAGGAGATTCCGGCCACCGGGCCGCTGCCGGTGTCGGTGCCGGGGGCGGTGGACGGCTGGTTCGCGCTGCACGAGCGTTTCGGGCGCAAGCCGATGGCGGACAACCTGGCGCCGGCGATCCGCTACGCGCGCGAGGGCCATCCGGTGGCGGAGGTGATCGCATATTACTGGGACCGTTCGGTACCGAGGCTTTCGCAGTATCCGGGGTTCAAGGAGCAGTTCACGGTCAACGGCCACGCGCCGCGCAAGGGCGAGCTGTGGAAGAACCCGAACCTGGCCAATACGCTGGAACAGATCGCGCAGGGTGGCCGTGATGCGTTCTACAAGGGCGACATCGCGCGCACCATTGGCAGTTACTTCAAGGCCAACGGCGGCTACCTGAGCTATGACGACATGGCCAGCCACCACGGCGAGTGGGTGGAGCCGGTGAGCAGCAACTACCGGGGGTATGACGTGTGGGAGCTGCCGCCGAACAGCCAGGGCATCGCGGCGCTGCAGATCCTCAATGTGCTGGAGGGCTACGACTTCTCGAAGATTCCGTTCGGCTCGCCGGAGCACGTGCATCTGTTCGTGGAAGCCAAGAAGCTGGCGTTCGCGGATCGCGCGCGGTTCTACACGGACCCGGCGTTCCAGCCGGCGCCGGTGGCGAAGCTGGTGTCGAAGGAGTACGCGGCGGAGCGGCGCAAGCTGATCTCGATGGACAAGGCGTTGCGCGAGGTGCAGCCGGGCACGCCGAAGCAGCTGGAGGAGGGCGACACGATCTACATGACGGTGGCCGACGCGGACGGGATGATGGTGTCGCTGATCCAGTCGAACTATCGCGGCATGGGGAGCGGCATGGCCCCGCCGGGGCTGGGCTTCATCCTGCAGGATCGCGGTGAGATGTTCGTGCTGCGCAAGGATCATCCCAACGGCTACGCGCCGGGCAAGCGGCCGTTCCAGACCATCATCCCGGGCTTCGTGACCAAGGATGGCAAGCCGTGGATGAGTTTCGGGGTGATGGGCGGTGCGATGCAGCCGCAGGGGCATGCGCAGATCGTGATGAACCTGGTGGACTTCGGGATGAACCTGCAGGAGGCGGGCGATGCGCCGCGCATCCAGCATGAGGGCTCGACCGAGCCGACCGGCCAGGCCACGGCGATGAGCGACGGTGGCGAAGTGAACCTGGAAACCGGCTACCCGTACGAGACGGTGCGCGCGCTGATGCGCAAGGGACACCGCGTGACGTTCGCGGACGGCCCGTATGGCGGCTACCAGGCGATCATGCGCGACCCGGAAACCGGCGTGTACTACGGCGCCTCTGAAAGCCGCAAGGATGGGCAGGCGGCGGGGTACTGAAAGGGTCCCGGGCTGCACGGCTGCTCATGATTGCGATGTCCACCGTAGAGCCGGGCTCTGCCCGGCTGCCTCACGCATTTGGGCGAACAGCCCTCGGCTGATGGACGCCCCGAGCAGGGCCGGCGGGTGCGGGTTTGCGGGACACGCCGTGAATCCGTCCGTGGAGACTTGTAGAAAACATCCATGTTTTCTACAGTCCCGCAAACCGGCCCCCGCCGACCCTCGACGGTGTGCTGCTGGCCACGGAAGATCAACGGCAGTGCCGATCATTTCCATGCGTTACCGGACGGTGGTGCGTTCCGTGCGTTCGTTCGGGAACCCACCGCGTAGAGCCACGCCATGCGTGGCTGATTTTCGTATCCGCAGGCGACCATCTGTCGGGGCTGCCCGTCGGCCTCCCCAGCACGCAAAAACTGAAACGCTGCCCTTGCGCGCTAAGTATCCGCCCGCGACGCCTCATCGCGCGTCTCTTCCTGCGCGGCAATCTCGCGCTCGATCCACGCATCCATCATCTGCCGCGCGCGTCTGGCGCGGCGGTGCTGCAACTGGTATTCCATGTCCAGCACGCGGTACAGCGACCACATCACCGCCAGCATCAACAACGCGAAGGGCAGGGCGGCGATGGTGATCATGCCCTGCAGCGCGTCCAGGCCGCCGGCCAGCAGCAGCACGGCGGCGATCAAGGCGATCGCCACGCCCCAGGTGATCCTGCGCGACAGCGGCGGGTCGCCGGCCTCATCGGTGGACATGCTGGCCAATACCAGCACGGCCGAGTCGGCCGAGGTCACGAAGAAGATCATCAGCAGCACCAGTGCGATCACCGACAGCACCGTGGGCATCGGCAGGCTGTCGAACATGGTGAACAGCACGGTCTCGTAGCCGGTGGCCAGCGCCTGCACCAGGTCGACATGGCCGAAGATCTGCGACCACAGCGCGGTGCCGCCAAACACCGAGAACCACAGGAAGCCGAGCACGCTGGGCGCGATCACCACGCCAAGCACGAATTCGCGGATGCTGCGGCCGCGCGAGACGCGGGCGATGAACGATCCCACGAACGGCGCCCAGGCGATCCACCACGCCCAGTAGAAGATCGTCCAGTCGGCCACCCAGGTGCTGCCCGAGAACGGCGACATGCGCAGGCTCATGGTCACCAGCTGGTTGAGGTACGAGCCGATGGTGGTGGTGAAGGTGTCGAAGATGAAGGCGGTGGGGCCCAGGACCAGTACCAGCGCCAGCAGGATCGCGGCAAGGCCAAGGTTGAAGTTGGACAGCCACTTGATGCCGCGGTGCACGCCGCTGGCGGTGGAGGCCATGTACAGCACGAAGGCGACCGCGATGATGGTGAGTTGCAGCGGCGCGCCGGCGTGGATGCCGAACACGCGCTCCAGCCCGGCGGCGATCTGGATGGTGCCGAACCCCAGTGTGGTGGCCACGCCGATCGCGGTGGCCACCACGGCCGCCACGTTGACCACGGTGCCGATCCAGCCCCGATGGTGCGCGCCGATCAGGGGCTGCAGCAGGTCGCTGATCAGCCCACGGCCGTTGCGGTTGAACTGGAACCAGGCCATCGCCAGTCCGATCAGCGCGTAGATGGCCCAGGGATGCAGGCCCCAGTGGAAGAACGCATAGCGCATCGAGGCGCGCGCCGCGTCCATGCTCTGTGGCGCCAGGCCTTCGGGTGGGGTGACGAAGTGCGAGACCGGTTCGGCAGCGCCCCAGAACACCAGGCCGATGCCCATGCCGGCGGCAAACAGCATCGACATCCAGCTGGCATTGGAGAAGTCGGGTTCGGCGTCTTCGCCGCCGATGCGAAGCGACCCCAGCCGGCCGAAGGCGAGGTAGAGCAGGAACGAGAGGGTGATGAACACCACCAGCAGGTACAGCCAACCGGCGCTGCGGATGATGTGGACCAGGCCGCCGCGGACGACCTCGTTGAACGGGTCCGGCGCGATGCCGGCAGCCAGCACCAGCAGCACGACCAGCGCGATGGAGAGTCGAAATACCATGCGCGGCAGTCTAGCCAACGGCGCATGACCCCGCTGTTCACATTACCTGGCTGCGCAACCGGGCGTGGCTGTGGTCTAATCCGCCCCGAAGCGGGGGTACCGCGGCGATGTGGCCACGGTTGAGACAGTCCCTTCGAACCTGATCCGGTTGATACCGGCGTAGGGAAGCTTCGCAACAGCCGATGCACCGCGCCGACCCAGCCCCCGCCTGGAAACCGCGCGTCGTGCGCCGGCCGTGCGCCGCCGCTTCGTCCCATGCCGTGCGAACCCTCGCACCGATAACCCAGGACGATGCCCGATGAACGCACACCCTTCCGCCCTGCAGCAACAGGCCCAGCAGCTGTCCGAATCGGTCACGCGACCCATTCCCGGCTCACGCAAGATCCATGTGCAGGGCTCGCGCAGCGACCTGCAGGTGCCGATGCGCGAGATCGCACTGACCCCCACGCCCACCCTGTTCGGGGGCGAAGAGAACGCGCCGCTGACCGTCTATGACACTTCGGGGCCGTACACCGATCCGGACACCCGCATCGACCTCTCCGCCGGACTGCCGCCGCTGCGCGCCGGCTGGGTGGCCGAGCGCGGCGACACCGAACTGCTGCCACGCCTGAGCTCGGCGTTCGGGCGCTCGCGCGAAACCGACCCGCGCCTGGACGCGGTGCGCTTCCCGGCGCGGCTGCAGCCACGGCGTGCCGTGGCCGGTGCGAATGTCACCCAGATGCACTATGCGCGGCGCGGCATCATCACCCCCGAAATGGAATTCGTCGCGATCCGCGAAAACCAGCGCCTGGAGCAGGTCCGCGACAAGGCGTTGCTGGCCCAGCACCCGGGGCAGTCGTTCGGGGCCGCGCTCCCGGCCACGATCACTCCGGAGTTCGTGCGCTCGGAAATCGCGCGCGGCCGCGCCGTGCTACCCAACAACATCAACCACCCCGAGAGCGAGCCGATGATCATCGGCCGCAACTTCCTGACCAAGATCAACGCCAACATCGGCAACAGCGCGGTGTCCTCGGGCATCGCCGAGGAAGTGGAAAAGCTGGTCTGGGCGATCCGCTGGGGCGGCGATACGGTGATGGACCTGTCCACCGGAAAGCACATCCATGAAACCCGCGAATGGATCCTGCGCAACTCGCCGGTGGCAATCGGCACCGTGCCGATCTACCAGGCGCTGGAAAAGGTCGATGGCCGCGCAGAAGAGCTGAGCTGGGAGATCTTCCGCGACACCCTGATCGAGCAGGCCGAGCAGGGCGTGGACTACTTCACCATCCATGCCGGCGTGCTGCTGCGCCACGTTCCACTTACCGCGCGCCGGGTCACCGGGATCGTCTCGCGCGGGGGTTCGATCATGGCCAAGTGGTGCCTGGCCCACCACAGGGAGAATTTCCTCTACACGCACTTCGAGGACATCTGCGAGATCATGAAGGCCTACGACGTGACCTTCTCGCTCGGCGACGGCCTGCGCCCCGGGTGCATCGCCGACGCCAACGACGCGGCGCAGTTCGGCGAACTCGAAGCGCTCGGTGAGTTGACGAAGATCGCCTGGAAGCATGACGTGCAGACCATGATCGAGGGCCCCGGCCACGTGCCGATGCAGCTGATCAAGGAGAACATGGACAAGCAGCTGCACGAATGCGGGGAAGCCCCGTTCTACACCCTCGGCCCGCTCACCACCGACATTGCGCCCGGCTACGACCACATCACCAGCGCGATCGGCGCGGCGATGATCGGCTGGTATGGCACGGCGATGCTGTGCTACGTGACGCCCAAGGAACACCTGGGCCTGCCCAACCGCCAGGACGTGCGCGACGGCATCATGGCCTACCGCATCGCCGCGCATGCCGCCGACCTGGCCAAGGGCCACCCGGGGGCGCAGGTGCGCGACAACGCGTTGAGCAAGGCGCGCTTCGAGTTCCGCTGGGAAGACCAGTTCCACCTGGGACTGGACCCGGAAAAGGCGCGCGAATTCCACGATGAAACCCTGCCCAGGGATGCGCACAAGCTGGCCCACTTCTGCTCGATGTGCGGGCCGCACTTCTGTTCGATGAAGATCACCCAGGACGTGCGCGACTACGCGGCCGGGCAGGGCCTGCACGAGCAGGAGGCGCTGGCGGCGGGAATGGCCGGGAAGTCCAGCGAGTTCCGTGCGCTGGGCGCGCAGGTCTACCGCAAGGAATGATCGTCATTCCGCGTCGGCGGGGCAGCCGGTAAGCTCCAGCCACCGCAGAGGGGCAGGGGACACCGGGCATGGCAATCGCACGCACCACCAAATGGCTGGCCATCGCCCGCCGGCATCCGTCGGCGTGGTTGCTGGGCGTGCAGCTGCTGGGCGTACTGCTGTACCCGGCGATGGATGAGGCCGGTGCCAGCCGCGCCCTGTTCGGGGCGTTCGGCATCGCGGTGCTGGGCCTTGCGCTGTGGGTGGTGCGGCGCAGTCCGCTGGGGATGTGGGTGGCGCTGCTGCTGGCCATCCCCTCGGTGGTGTTTTCCATCAGCGGCGCGCTGCTCGGGCGACCGGCGCTGGCGACCACGGCGCAGTTGCTGGAGTGCCTGCTCTACTTCTATACCGCCGGCAGCCTGATCGCCTACATGCTGCAGGACCACAAGGTCACCCGCGACGAGCTGTTCGCCGCGGGGGCCACCTTCACCCTGCTGGCGTGGGCGTTCGCCTTCGCCTTCGCGGTCTGCCAGCAGTGGTATCCGGGCAGCTTCGTGGCCACCAGTGAAACTGAACTGCGCACGTGGATGGAGCTGCTTTATCTGAGCTTCAGTTTGCTTTCCGGGGTGGGGTTGAGTGATGTGGTGCCGGTTCATCCGCAGGCACGCGCCCTGGTCATGCTCGAGCAGTTCGCCGGCGTGATGTATGTGGCGCTGGTGGTGTCGCGGCTGGTCGGTCTGACCATGATCCGCAATGCACGAAACTGAATGCAAAATAAAACTTTGCTGAATCGCAGATAAAAAAATCGCGCCCGGAGGCGCGAATGGTGCAGCAGATTGTGTGGATTCGTCGGCGAGAGAGGGCCTGATGTCTTCCGGGCGCACAGGCGCCGTTTAACCTGCTTAGGCTAGTATTCGCGCGCTTCGTCGTTTTTGCCCTTTGCGTTGAAGCCATTTGCGGAATCTGGCGGTTCGGTCGCTGCGTTCCAGTTGTTCAGTTGTCGCATGCAGCACCGGAATGAACGTCATAGAGAGTGAGACACCCGCTGCCGACCGTATCCGGATCGGCGAATGCACCATCACGCTGTCCTCGCGTGAAGTGGTGGTGGACGGTGCGCGTCGTCCGCGCCGGCTGACGCCCAAGGCGCTCGGCGTGCTCAAGGTACTGATGCGGGTGCCCGGTGCGGTGGTGACGCGCGATGAGCTGTTTGCCGAGGTCTGGCCGGATACCCTGCCGACCAACGACGTGCTCACCCAGGCCATCACGCAGTTGCGCAAGGCCTTCTCGCGCGACGACGAAGCCGGCACCGCCTATATCGAAACCATTGCCAAGACCGGCTACCGGCTGCTGCAGCCGGTGTCGGCCGTGGTCGAGCCGGTGCGCGATGCCGACAGCGCACCGGGCGAAGACGAGCGCGATGCGCTTGCCGCGGTGTTTGCCGCGCCGCGCCCGCGCAGCCGCTGGCGGCGGCATCGGCGCTACGTATTCCTGGCCATCGGCCTGCTGCTGACCATAGCCGTGCTGGTGCTCGCCGCGCTGCTGCTGCAGCGCCCGGCCGCCGTGGCGGCGGGTGGCGGCGTGCTGGAAGACGGCAGCCGCGTAGTCGGCAGCCCGCAGCGTCCCTACCGGCTGATCACTGCCACGGCAGGCTTCGAGACCTATCCCACGGTGTCCCCCGACGGCTCGCAGGTAGCGTACGAAGCCGACGATGGCGGCGGCGGTGGCAGTACCATCAAGGTGCAGACCTCGGGCAACGCACCGGCGCGACTGCTCACCGATACACCGGCCGGGCATTCGGACCGGTTCCCGAACTGGTCACCGAACGGGCGCGAGATCGCCTTCGCGCGCTTCGGGCCCGGGGCCAGCTGCGAGGTGTTGATCGCCAGCGCCACCGGCGGGGCGGTCCGCCATGTGACGCGTTGCGACGGCACCGAACTGCTCAGCTTCGACTGGACCCCGGATGGCCGCGGGCTGGTGTTCGGCTCGCTGTCCGGTCGCCACGCGCACCGCGGGATCCGGGTGCTGGACATCGCCAGCGGCGCCTGGACGCCGGTGGCCTACCAGGTGGCTGACGACAGTTTCGACTACGCGCCGCGCTTCTCGCCGGACGGACGCTGGATCGTGTTCGTGCGCAACCCGCAGATCGGCGACCTCTGGCGCCTGCCCGCCGCGGGCGGCCAACCCGAACAGCTCACCAGCGACTCGGCCGAGATCCGCGGCTGGGCGTGGCGCGGCGACAGCCGCCACATCGTGTTCGGCCGCCGCGTCGACAGCGAAGCGCGGCTGTACGAACTGGACACCGATACGCGCACGCTGCGCGACGTCGGCCTGGACGATGCACAGTCGCCGGCACTGTCGCGGCACAACAACATGCTGGCGTTCGTGCACCGCAAGGCGCAGTTCGGCCTGTTCCGGGTGCCGGTCACCGATGGGCGCCCCGGCACGCCGGAACGACTGTTCCCGTCCAACGGCCGCGACGGCCAACCGATGCTGGCCCCGGATGGCCAGCAGCTGGTGTTCACCTCGGACCGCTCGGGCAACTACGGCCTGTGGTGGGCCGACCTGACCCGGCCGGAGTCGCTGCGTCCCGTGGAAGGATTGCGCCCCGAGACCCGCCAGGCGGCCGACTGGTCGCCCGACAGCCGCCACCTGCTGGTGTCCGGACGCGATGCCGAGGCCCGTCCGGTGATCTACGAAGTGTCCCCGCGCGACGAACAGATCGTCGCGTTGCCGGTGCCGGTAGCGCAGCCGCTGCAGGCCCTGTATGCCGGCGACAACGACCACCTGCTGGTGGTCGAACGCGATCATGACGAGCACATGCGCCTGTCATTGTTCGACCGCCGCGTCATCCCGTGGAAACTGCTCGGCAGCGTGGACGGGGTGTCGCAGGCGCGCCTGGACCCGGCCCACCAGCGCGTACTGTTTACCCGGTTGTCGGCGGGTGGGCTGTGGTCGGCCGACCTGCGCCTGGATCCGGCCAGCATCCAGCAGGTCAGCGAGGACCGGCCGTCGCGCTGGCGCTACCGGACCTGGGCGGTAGCCCGCGATGGCAGCCTGGATTACCTGTCCAGCCGTGCCGATTGTTCGACCGTGTTCGCGCGCATCAACCAGCCCTCCGACGGTGCGGAAGTGTGCCTGGACAAGGACCGGCTTGCGGCCGGCAACGGCTTCAGCGCCGAGCCCGATGGCAGCGCCCTGTACCTGGCCCTGGCGGTGGCCGACGGCGCCGACATCGGCGTGATGACCCTGCCGGAGCCGCCGCGCCCGGTCTTCTCGATGGCGTCCAACCTGTTGTTCTGGAAAGGAAAGTAGTCGTCGTACTTTCTTCGTGACGGCGTCGTGGCGAATTCGGATCAATCTCGTCGAAACGTCCTGACCCAGTTGGCCTGATTTGGCAAAACGGGTGCCCCGTAACGGCAAACCCGGTGTACGTCATGCGTCAGCTTTCCCTGGCCGATCGCGGCCAATCGCTCTCCCTGGACAAGATCGTCGACGACGGTCCGCTGCCGACCTGCCTGGGCGTGGCCCGGCTGGGCAGCCTGCAGACTGCCGGCACCACCTTCACCGTGTGGATGCAGCTGCGCGGCAGCGCCTGGGTCGAGTCGAAGGAAGGCCGCTTCCGCCTGCGCCAGCGTGAGTGGATCGCGTTCGAAAAGGAATCCAGGCCGATGATCCAGGCCGGCCGCGACGGCCTCTGCATCGGCCTGAGCCTGACCCCGGACGCGCTGCGCGCGCTGGGCGAGCTGGCCGACTGCAGCCTGTATGCCGGGCGCGGCAGCATGTCGCGCAGCGAAGTGCGTGTGGCCCTGCGCCTGTGGCGCGACGCGCTGGCCAGCGGCCAGCCGGCGCAGGCGCTGCGCCCGGTGCTGCTGCACCTGGCCTCGATGCAGCGTGGCATGGCTACCGGCGTGCAGCGTTGCCCCGGGCGTTCGCGCATCCGCAAGCGCCAGGTGTTCGGGCGCATGCAGCGTGCGCGCCTGTTCCTGGAAGGCAACAGCCACCGCGTGGTGCGCATCGGCGAACTGGCCGAGTTGACCAACTTCTCCAGCTGGTACCTCTCCAAGACCTTCCAGAGCCTGTACGAAGAGAGCCCGCAGTCGCTGTCCGCCCGCCTCCGGCTGGAGCGTGCGGCCGACCTGCTGCGCGATACCGACATGATGATCGGCGAAGTGGCGGCGGCCAGCGGTTTTGACAACTGCTGCAGCTTCGCGCGCGCCTTCCGCGCCCGTTATGGCCAGTCCGCATCGGGTTTCCGCCAGACCGGCGGGACGCTTCCGCCAAAGTCGGCAAACAGTCCGGTGGCATCGCGCAAATAATTAACGGTAACGCAATCGTAACTTTCCGAGGCGGTTTAACACGCTACTAACGTACCTTGGAGAGATTGATGAATTTTCGTACTCCC
>Ga0209676_1000825_pt1 | contig 40324 bp, 24 predicted proteins | sample AraplaCvi_mLB_r2_FD_184282 | JGI IMG/M metagenome (GOLD analysis project Ga0209676, IMG submission 184282) | Arabidopsis root microbial communities from North Carolina, USA - plate scrape MF_Cvi_mLB_r2 (SPAdes) (version 2) | ecosystem: Host-associated > Plants > Roots > Endosphere | place: USA... | reverse complement strand
CCCGCGAAACCTCGCCGGCGGCGACGAAGGTGATGTCTTCGTACACCCCCGAGCCCGGCACGCGCTCGACCTGCCAGTAGTAGGCAATCGGGCCGTTGACGGCACCGCTGGCATTGCCTGTGCCGACGTTGTCGGCATCGTGCACCGCCACGTTGCTCACCCGCAGCAGCTGGCCGCTGACCGATGTGTCGTTACGCAGCCCGGTGACCGCGTCGAGGATCGCCAGGTGGCCCGTCGGGCCGGCGTTCACTGCAGTGCCCACACCGGAGGCCTGGGAGCTATCGGAGAACTGCAGGCGCTCGATGCCGGTCAGGCGGTCGACACCATCACGCCCGGCCACCAGATCGGTGACGATCACCGAATTGCCGTCGACCACCACGCTGTAGTCGGTGGACACCCCCGAGTACACCGCCGTGTCATAGCTGTCGGTGCCGTTGAGGATTTCGCGGACGATCACCAGCTGGCCCGGGTTGTAGGTGCCATTGAGCATCAGCGGCACCATCGGCGCCATGCTGTCGTAGCTGGCGATTTCCGGGCCGGTGCCGTCGCTGTTGGCGCGCACGCTGATGCGCACGTTCAGCCACTTGTCACCGTCGAGGATGTCGTCGCCGCCACGGCCTTCGATCAGGTCGCTGCCACTGCCGCCGAGGATGATGTTGCCACCGTCGTAGAACGTCGCCCCGGCAGCCAGCAGGCCGGCCAGGCCGTCGATCAGGCTGATGTTGGTCAGCACGCTGCCGGTGGCGCCATTGGTCGGCAGGCTGGCGGCGTCTTCGTTGTCACCGCGCAGGAAGTCGCCATGGGCCGAGCCCGACAGGCCTTCCATGATATCGAAGCGTACCAGGGCCGAAGCGCCCGAGCCCGGTACCGGTGGCACATCGAAGAAGCGGTCGCTGTAGTCGATGGTCACGCCCTGGGCCAGGTCCTTGAAGGTTGCCCAGTCGTAGCCGGAGCCACCGATGTAGCGGTCACCGAAGCCCAGGCTGCCGACCATGATGTCGTCGCCGCCTTCACCGTTGAACTTGTCGTTCTCGTTGCCACCGATGAACACGTCGTTGCCGATGATCGGGTCGTTGCCAAGCGGGTCGAAGTTGTCGCCAGGTGCACCGTCCGAGGTGCCCTTCTCGATCCAGTCGTCGCCTTCGTTGCCCATGTCCTGCTCATTGGCCTTGCTGCCCAGGATAAAGTCGTTGCCCTGGCCGCCGATGGCTTCGGAAGCATCCTCACCGGTGACGATGAAGTCGTTGCCGAAACCGCCGATGATCAGGTTGACGCCATTACCGCCATGCAGCACATCGTTGCCGTCGCCGCCCTGGATGTTGTCGTCACCCCCTGTGTCGCTGATGATGTCGTCGCCGGTGCCACCGCGCAGCTGGTCGTTGCCGTCGCCACCCTCGATGCGGTCGTTGCCGCCATCGCCCCAGACCGTGTCGTCACCCTCGCTGGACACCAGGATGTCGTCACCGTTGGTGCCGCCGAGCACGACGTGCTCGGTACCGGCATAGCGCAGGTAATTGGTGTCCGGGCCGGCCGTCAGCGGGCTGTCGCGGAACACCACCTGCTGGCCGTTTTCGCCCAGCGGGTCGACATTGCCCAGGCCGTCGTTGTACTGCTTGCTCTGGTCCACTTCCAGGTAGAAGCCCGGGTCCGAGAACACCAGCGCCGGCAGGTGCGTCGCCGAGGTGTTGGCCATGATCAGCTTGGCGAACGAGTTGCTTTCCAGCTCGGCGTTCATCGACAGGCCAGCGGTGCGTTCCAGGTAGTAGAAGCGGTCGCCGTCCTGCAGTTTCTCCAGCTGGTTCTCGAACACGAAGTTGAAGGTGGTGCCGAGCATGCCGCCGAACGGGGTTTTCTCTTCGGCCAGGCCGCCGATCCACAGGTCGATGGCATCGACCCCGGTCACGGTTACCGCCCTCAGGTCATCGGCGGTGCCGAGCACGCCATCCTTGCCAGGCAGGGTGACGTTGGCGTAGGCACCGGTGCTGTTGAGGAAGTCCAGGCGATCGGCTGGCGCTCCGTCACCGCCGAACACCAGGGCCATCGCCGCCGCGCGTTTTTCCAGCAACGTGGTGGCAGAGGTGATGGTGCTGTGGGTGCCGTAGGCGGCGATGAAGTTGATCAGCGACTCCGGATGCTTCAGGTGCTGCACCAGGTCGACCCAGCTGGTGTACGGCTTGAGCTGGGTATCGCCGGTTTGCGCATAGATGTCGCGGCGCACAGCGTTCAGCGAAGGGATACCGACGTCGCGGCCACGGGCGATGTTGATCGCCGGCAAGTCCAGCGGCAGGCCGAGCAGGTTGTTGCGCAGCGCCTCGGTGACGAACTCGTCGATTTCGTTACCGGCCTGGCGGGTGACCCCGCGCACGATGGCGCTGGTGGCATCCTCAGGGGTGACGCCGCTGGCGGCATACGCCAGCGGGTTGAGGAACGCCGCGATCAGGCCCAGTTGCTGGTCCGGGTTGGCGCTGGCCGGGTCCTTGATGACATTGAAGTCGACATCGAAGCGGTCGACGGTCTCGGTCAGCATCGAGTGGCCGAAGCGGTACACGGTGTGGGCGAACTCGGCCACGATCGATGCATCGAGGTCCACGTCGTACACCTGGGTCGGGGCAAAGAACAGGTCGACCCGTGGTTGCACGGTACGGGCGAACTCCTCGAACACCAGGTGCTGGTACTGCATTTCGGTACCGAACTTGGCCGCCTGGAACAAGCGCTCGCCATTCCACACCAACGCGTCGATTTCGGCCTGGCTGGCCGGCAGCGCCGTCAGCGGGTTGAGCAGCCACTCGTTGAGGAAGGCCAGGTCGCCCGAATCCAGTACGGTGTCCATGGTCTGCGCTACCAGCCGGTTGTGCTCGGCATGGAAGATCGCGTGCACAGCGGTCAGGCCGATGTTCTCGTTGACCCGACCGTCACCGGCGATGTAGTGGGCGTCCAGCAGCTCGTTGTCGTAGGCCAGGTTGGCACCGGTCTGCGGGTTGACGGGCACGGCGTTGCCGGCAACGTCGTCGGCATCCGGCGCCAGCACCCCGGCGTTGAACACCGGCACGGCATTGTGGGCGATGTCGGCGAGGAACTGGTGCCCCGTGCGCACGGCGTTGGTCAGGTCCAGCGGTGCCAGCGGGTTGCCTTCGACCTGCTGGTCGTCGGCCGTGCCGGCAATGCCGTCGGCGCCTTTCATGATCACCATCGGGTAACCGTTGGGCCCTTTGATGAAGTTGCCGTAGGCATCGGTTGCCAGCAGCGGCACGTTGTCGACGTCGGCATCGGTCAGGTTGATGCCGAGCACATCGCGGGCCTGGGCCTTGACCACCTTCCAGGTCGCCATGCCGCCGATCTCGGTGTCGTCCGCGGTACCGTAGCGGCCGTCGGCCCCCAGGTCGCGGTTGGTGATCAAGCGGCCCGTGGCGACAGGCCCGTCATCGGTCAGCACGTAGGCACGCAGGAACACCTGATGCGAAGGATGCGAGCTGTAGGTCTGGTTCTGGTCCACGAATGGCGTGGTGGTGTTGGTGTGCTCGTGAATATCGTCGGCCGTGCCAAGCACGCCGTCCGCACCGGGCAGGTTGGTGGCCCGGGTCACCACCATGAAGTTGCTCGACCCGCCCGGCACATAAAGCGGGTCATCCGGTTGCAGCGGGATGAAGATGGTACCCGAGCCACCCTTGGTGACCAGGTCCAGGCCGTGGTCGAAGAACTGCCCGAAGAAGGTCATCCAGGCGTTGAACGGCGCGGACAGCCCGGCGTCGGCGGCGGTGTTCTCGAACAGGTACACGTCGTGGTCGTCGGCGGTGCCGAACTGGCCGTCCAGGCCCGGGCTGGCGACGATGCGCACGCCATCCTTGAGCACGTCGTCGTTGCCCACGGCGCCGAAGTTGAGCACGCCGTCGGCACCGGGGTCGTACGCGGTGGCATAGGCCGCCGGGTTATTGGAGGTCTGGTCGACGATCAGGTTGCTGATGGTGCGCGGCTGCGAGTCGAACACCGGGCCGCTGGTCTGCTGGTACGACGAGCCCGGAATGGCCGGCGAGCCAGGGCCGAAGAAGCCTGCAGGCGCACCTTCGGCCGGGTTGAACACCGGGTCGGTCAGGCGCGGGAAGACATTGTCGGCGGCACCGAATTCGGTATTGTTGGTGCCGTTGAGGTTCATCAGGTTGTTGTTCGAGCCATCCACCGCCCGCAGGCCCAGCGGCGCACGGATGTTGGGCAGCAGCGAGAGGATGTCTGCCCCGTTGGCGTCGGCTTCGGCGATCTTGATCTGGGCCAGGATGAAGTTGAGGTCGGAGCGCACCATGTGCAGGCCGGCACCACCTGCCGTGGCATCCACCACCGGCGTGGCCGGCGTCGGCACCACAGGCGCGCCCGGCTGCACCACGGTGGTGGGCTGGGAGAACAGCACTTCGGTGGTGCCATGGGCGTCCTGGTACATCGCCTTGACCCGCAGGGACAACCCGGCCAGGTCTGGCGACACCTTGAACGTGGTGCCGTCGGCGCTCTGGAACGCCAGGTCGCCGGCCGGCAGCAGGATGATGTCCTCGAACACCCCGCTGCCAGGCGTGGCCTCGAACTGCCAGTAGTACGACACCGAACGGTCGGCGAGCGTACCCAGCGGGTTGGTGGCGCTGATGTTGTCGGCATCCAGCACACCGGCCACGTTCACGGTAAGCACATCACCCACGGTAATCGCACCGCCGTTGCCATCGGTGATGGCCGGGCTGCCGGTGGGCTGCGCATTCAGCCCTTCCACCAGCACGCGCTGGCTATCGGCGAACTGCAGGCGTTCGATGTGCAGCAGGGTATCGACACCGTCGCGGCCAGCCACGTTGTCGGTCACGGTCCACACATCATCGGCGGTGTCGAGCGTACCTTTGGTGTTCTGCGTCACCGTGTACTCGCTCTGCACGCCCGAGAACACTGCCGTGTCGAACGCCGCGCCCCCCGTCGAAGTGCCGGGCAGGATTTCGCGCACGGCCTTGAGCTGGCCAGGGTTGTAGGTACGGTCGAGCATGAACGGAATCATGTCGACCATGCTGTCGAAGCTGGCGATTTCAGGGCCGGTATGGTTGACGTCATCGGCGGCATACACCGCGATGCGCACGTTGAGCCATTTGTCGCCGTCGATCAGGTCATCACCGCCACGGCCTTCGATCAGGTCGCTGCCATTGCCGCCGAGCATGATGTTGCCCGTGGCAAAGCCGGTGGTCGGCAACCCGGCATCGGCCAGGAACTGTTCCAGGCCGCGGATCAGCGCGACGTTGGTCAAGGCGCTGCCGGTGGCACCGCCATGGTTGAGGATGGTCACGGCATCGACGTTGTCGCCCTTGAGCACGTCGGCGAAGTTCGAACCGGACACGCCCTCGACCTCGGCAAAGCGGTCGAGGATGGAAGCCGGTGAGGCACCGACCGGGTTGAACACGCCGGCGTTCTGGTTCGGTGCATTGCCATGCGGCTGAGCCAGGGCGGCCAGGGTCAGGTCGACGGTGACGCCAACCTGGTCATTCTTGTTGGTAACCCAGTCGAAACCGGACATGCCGTCCATCTTGTCCTGGGCGTCACTGCCGACGAAGATGTCGTCGCCGCCCTCGCCGATCATTTCGTCGAAGCCACCGCCACCGACGAAGATGTCGTTGCCGACCACCTCATCACCCAGCAGCGGCGCAAAGTTGTCGCCAGGTGCACCGTCCTGGGTGCCCTTCTCGATCCAGTCGTCACCCTCGTTGCCGGTAGGCGGCAGGTTGGTCTTGGCGCCAAGGATGAAATCGTCGCCCTGGCCGCCGAAGGTTGTGGTGATGTCTTCGGTGGTGATGATGAAGTCCTGGCCGTTGCCGCCCAGAATCAGGTTGCCGGCCGCCAGCATGCTGCCGGCGACGATCACGTCGTTGCCGTCGTTGCCTTCCAGGCGGTTGTCGCCGAACGAATCGGTGATGATGTCGTCACCGGCGCCGCCCAGTACCGCATCGTTGCCGGCCCCGCCCTCGAGGCGGTCGTTGCCGCCATCGCCATACACCGAGTCGTCACCGTCGCCGGAGACGATGATGTCGTCAGCAGCGGTACCGCCCATTACCACATGGTCTTCACCGGTGTAGTGCAGGTAGTTGCTGTCTGGCCCCACGGTATCGGGGTTGTCACGGATCACCAGCGGCACCACTTCGACACCGTTGATCATGATGCCGCCCGTCGGGTCGGCCCGGCCATCGACGCCCAGCCCGGTGAACTGCTTGGTCTGGTCCACCTCCAGGGTAAAGGTCGGGGTGAGGAACACGGTGTTGGACAGGTGCGTCACATCCGAGTTGGCCATGATCAGCTTGGCGAACGAGTTGTTCTCCAGTTCGGTGCCGAAGTTCATGCCGGCGGTACGCGACAGGTAGTAGAACCGGTCGCCGTTCTGCAGGGCTTCCAGCTGGGTTTCGAAGACGAAGTTGAAGCTGGAACCGAGCATGCCGCCGAATGGCATTTTCTTCTCGGCCAGGCCGCCGACCCAGAAGTCGATGTCATCGACCCCCGTCACGGTCACACCCGTGATGTCGTCGGCGGTACCGGCGATGCCGTCGGCACCGGCCAATGTCACGTTGGCATAGGCGCCGGTACCGTTGAGGAAGTCCAGGCGATCGGCCGGCGCACCGTCACCGCCCAGCACCAGCGCCACGGCGGCGGCACGCTTTTCGGCTTCGGTGGTGGCCCCGGTGATGGTGCTGTGGGTGCCGTAGGCAGCGATGAAGTTGATCAGCGACGCCGGGTGCTTGAGGTGGTCGGCGAAGTCGGCCCAGCTGATGTACGGCTTGAGCTGGCTGTCGCCGGTTGCAGCGTAGAACTCGCGGCGCGCCTCGTTCAGGGTGGGGATGCCGGTGTCGCGGCCACGGGCGATGTTCAGCGCCGGCAGGTCGAGCGGCAGGCCAAGCAGGTTGTTGCGCAGGGCTTCGGTGACGAACTCGTCGATCTCGTTGCCCAGCTGGCGGGTGACGCCACGGATGATCGCGCCGGCCGCTTCGTCGGCGGTGGCGCCACTGCCGGCGAAGGCCAGCGGGTTGAGGAAGGCAGCGATCAGGCCAAGCTGCTGGTCGGGGTTGGCCGGGTCGCCGGAGATCGGGTTGAATGCCGGGTCGAAGCGGTCGACGGTTTCGGTCAGCATCGAGTGGCCGAAGCGGTACACCACGTGGGCGAACTCGGCAAGGATGGCCGGGTTGATCGAAGTGTCGTAGCCGTTGGGGGCCAGGAACTCGTCGATCTGTGGCTGGATGGTGCGGGCGAACTCTTCGAACACCAGGTGCTGGTACTGCATCTCGGTGCCGAACTTGGCAGCCTGGAACAGCCGCTCGCCGTCCCATACCAGCGCGGCGATTTCGGCGGGCGTGGTCGGGATGGCAGCGACATCATCGATCAGCCACTGGTTGAGGAACGCCAGGTCGCCTGAGGCCAGCAGGGTATCCTTGGTCTGCTGCACCAGGCGGTTGTGCTCGGAGTGGAACACATGGTGCACCGCGGTCAGGCCGATGTTCTCGTTGACCCGGCCGTCGCCTGCGATGTAGTGGGCGTCGAGCAGTTCGTTGTCGTAGGTCAGGTTGTTGCCGCCAGGCCCGGTTGGCTGCGCGTTGCCGACGGCAGTGTCGGCGTCGGCCTGCAGCACACCGTTCACGATCACCGGCGCGGCGTTGTGGGCGATGTCGTCAAGGAAGCCATGCCCGGTGCTCACGGCATTGGCCAGGCTAATCGGCGCATCGCGGTTGCCTTCGACCAGCGTGGTGACGTCGTCGGCGGTACCGGCGATGCCGTCGGCGCCATTGCTCACGCGCATCACCACCTGCGGCATGCCGTTGGGCCCACGCACGAAGTTGCCGTAGGGGTCGGTGGCCAGCAGCGGCACGCTGTGCACGTCGGCGTCGGTCAGGTTGATGCCGAGCAGGTCGCGGGCCTGGGCCTTGACCACTGCCCAGGTGGCCATGCCACCGCTTTCACCATTGCCATCGTCGGCGGTGCCGAAGCGGCCATCGGGGCCCAGGTCACGGTTGGTGATCAGCCGCCCGGTGGCTACCGGGTCGCCCGCGGCGTTGAGCGTGTATTCGCGCAGGAACACCTGGTGCGAAGGGTGCGAGCTGTAGGTCTGGCTCTGGTCGACGAACGGCGAAGTGGTGTTGGTCTGGCCATCGTCGGCGGTGCCCACCACGCCATCGGCGCCGGCGGTACGCACGGCGCGCGGCAGCACCATGAAGTTGGTCGGGCTGTTGGGGTCGAACAGCGGGTCGTCCGGCTGCAGCGGAATGAACACGATGTCGGTGCTGCTTTTGGTGACCAGGTCCAGGCCGTGGTCGAAGAACTGGCCGAAGAAGGTCATCCAGGCGTTGAAGCCGGCGGTCAGGCCGACGTCGGGCGACACGTTGGGTATGAAGAACACTTGCGTGTCGTCAGCGGTGCCGAACACCCCGTCGATACCGGGGCTGATCACCGGAGCAGCACCGCCATTGGCCTCCACCGCAGCCGGGTTGTTCGCCGTCTGGTCGACGATCAGGTTGCTGATGGTGCGTGGTTGCGAATCGGTGACCGTGCCGGTGCCCGCATAATCGCCGCTGAAAGAGGGGCTGAGCAACCGCAGGAACGAGTTGTCGGCGGCACCGAATTCACTCTGCCCGGTCACCAGGTTGTTGTAGCTGCCATCTACGGTGCGCAGGCCGAACGGTACCTGGCTGTTGGGCAGCAGGTCGATCAGGCTGGCACCATCGGCGTGCGCTTCGGCAATGAAAATCTGTTGGAGGATGAATTCAAGGTCCGACTTGCTGAAATTGGCCATTTCAAATTGCCCTCGATCTGTCGGGAGATGACACGGGGCAACAGGGTCCTTCCCGCGCCCAGTCAGTGTTGACGTGCGCAGATATGGTTCTGTGTTCCATCGCAAGCCGGCACCCACTGTCCGGGGGCCTTGTTAAGCATGCGATACAGCTGTAACGCACATGCATCGACCCCAGCTCGCACAGGGCCCGAATACTTCAGACTAAAGTCGCAGGCGAAAAGCTTGTCAATATTTCGTCGAAAAAAACCGCAGCCGATGATAATGCGATGCAAATAGCTGTTTTCTTGGCACTTATGAAAACTTCAAAGACGCAATAGAGCAAAACGATATTACCGTCCATGTCGCTGCAACCTACGCTCCAGCATGTGGGAGCAGCGCAGCGTTTTGGACCATTCGCCACAAGAGCGATCCGCCTGCGAGCCAACCAGAAGCCACGACTACCGCTGTACGGGGCGCCGCAAGAGCTTCCCCGATTTGCGATAAAGGGAGGCCCCGATGCACAAGCCACCACGCACGCGTTCCGAGCTGGTCGATGTGTTGTTCCGCCTGCGCCGCAGCTTTTTTGCCCTGGCCGGGTTCAGCGGCGTGATAAACGTCATGATGTTGACGCCATCTATTTATATGTTGCAGGTGTACGACCGCGCCCTGGTCAGCCGCAACGTCACCACCCTGACCATGCTCACACTGTTGGTGATCGGCTTGTTCCTGTTGATGTCGGCCCTGGAAATGATCCGCACCCGGGTGCTGATCCGGGTCGGCAACTTCCTCGACATGGACCTTAACCGCCGCATCTTCAGTGCCGCCTTCGAGCGCAACCTGAGCCGCGCTGGCGGCAACCCGGCCCAGGCCCTGCAGGACCTGGCGCAGGTCCGGCAGTTTCTCACCGGCAACGCCCTGTTCGCCTTCTTCGATGCGCCCTGGACGCCGATCTACCTGCTGGTTGCCTACCTGATCCACCCGTTGCTGGGGCTGGTCACGCTGATCGGCTCGCTGATTCTGGTGGCCCTGGCCTACCTCACCGAAAAAGCCACGCAGAAACCCTTGGCCGAAGCCAACCAGGCGGCCCTGTCGTCGGCGAGCTATGCCAACAACAACCTGCGCAACGCCGAAGTGATCGAGGCCATGGGCATGCTGCCGGCGATCGGCAAGCGCTGGTACCAGGGCCACTTGCGCATCCTGCAGATGCAGACCCTGGCCTCCGACCGCGCCGCGCTGATCAGCAGCACCGGGCGCTTCGTACGCATCACCTTGCAGTCGGTGATTCTCGGCGCCGGGGCGCTGCTGGCGATCGAAGGCAAGATCACCCCCGGCATGATGATCGCCTGTTCGATCCTCACCGGCCGCGCCCTGGGCCCGGTGGAGCAGGTGATCGCTTCGTGGAAGCAACTGCTCGGCTGCCGGTCGGCCTGGGGCCGGCTCAACGACTTGCTGCACGACTACCCGCAGCGGCCACCGAGCATGTCGCTGCAGCGGCCACTGGGCATGCTGGCCGTGGAAAACGTGATTGCCGGCGCCCCTGGCACCAGCAACAACATCGTGCGCGGGGTCAGCTTCAGCCTGGTCCCGGGTGAGAGCCTGGGCATCATCGGCCCTTCGGCCTCGGGCAAGTCCACCCTCGCCCGCCTGCTGGTAGGTGTGTGGCCGACCCAGGCCGGCAAGGTGCGCCTGGACGGCGCCGATATCTTCACCTGGAACAAGGCCGAACTGGGCCCGTGGATCGGCTACCTGCCGCAGGATGTGGAGTTGTTCGAAGGCACCATCGCCGAGAATATCGCGCGCTTCGCCGAAGTGGACAGCGAGGCGGTGATCCGCGCGGCCCGCAGCAGCGGCGTGCACGACATGATCCTGCGCTTCCCGCAGGGCTACGACACGCGTCTGGCAGCCGACGGCAGCCCGCTGTCCGGTGGCCAGAAGCAACGCATTGCCCTGGCCCGTGCGCTGTATGGCGAACCGAACCTGGTGGTGCTGGACGAGCCCAATGCCAACCTCGATGACGTCGGCGAAAAGGCCCTGGTCGATGCGCTGGCCGAACTCAAGGCGCGCGGAGCCACGGTCATCCTGATTTCCCACCGGCCCAATGTGCTGTGTGCGGTCGACAAGGTGCTGATGCTGCGTGACGGCGCCGTGCACATGCTCGGCAGCCGCGACGAAGTGTTCGCGGCGCTGCGCAAGGCCAGCGTGATCCCGACAGCGACCGCGGCGCCGCTGGCTTCGGTAAAAGTACGGGAGTGACCGATCATGCAGATGACCCAACACACCGAATTGATTCCCGCCGACGCCCGTAACGGCATCGACCTGGACATGGGCCGGCCGGCCCGCTGGGGCGTCTGGATGGTCATCGCCGGCTTTGGCGGTTTCCTGCTGTGGTCATGCCTGGCGCCACTGGATGCCGGGGTGGTCGCCACCGGCACGGTCAAGGTCACCAGCAACCGCAAGGCGGTGCAGCACCTGACCGGCGGCACGGTCGAGGCGATCCTGGTGCGCGAAGGCGATGTGGTGAAAAAAGGCCAGGAAGTGGTACGCCTCGACGCCCTGCGCGCGGTAGCCGAACAGGGTGCGGTCAGTGCCCAGTACATCGTCAGCAAGACCGTGGAAAACCGCCTGGAAGCCGAACGCGATGGCCGCGACACGGTCACCTTCGACCCTGCCCTGCTCGAGCACTACGGCAATGACCCGCGCTTGCTGGCAGCGATGGACCTGCAACAGCGCCTGCTGGATACCCGCCGTGCCGGCCTTGCCGGTGAACTGAGCATCCTCGAGGAAAACCTCGCCGCCACGGCGGTGCAGCTCAAGGGCCTGCAGCAGGTGTACGGCGCCCGCGCTTCGCAAATCGGCTTCCTCAGCCAGGAACTGCAAGGCACCCGCGTGCTGGCCGCCGAAGGCTACGTGCCACGCAACCGCCTGCTGGAGCTGGAGCGCAACAATGCCGACCTGTCCGCCGGCCAGGCCGAAAACCTCAACAACATTGCCCGCACGCGCAGCCAGGCCACCGAGATCAAGCTGCGCATGCTGCAACGCCAGCATGACTACCTCAAGGAAGTGGAGTCGCAACTGACCGATACCGCCAAGGAGAACACCACCCTGGCCGACCGCCTGCGCGCGCTGGACTACGAAGTGACCCACACGGTGATCCGCTCGCCGATCGACGGCATGGTCCAGGCCCTGAGCATCGCCACGGTCGGCGGCATCATCCAGCCCGGGGCCAAGATCATGGAGGTGGTGCCGCTCGACCAGCCGCTGCAGGTCGACGCGATGATCCCGGTACAGGCCATCGACAAGATGGTCCCCGGCCTGAACGTGGACCTTGCCTTCCCGGCCTTCAACCATGCGCGGACGCCGAACATCCCGGGGCGGGTGAAGACCGTCTCCGCCGATCGCCTGATGGACGAGGAAAGCAAACAGCCGTTCTACCTGGCCCAGGTGGAGGTGACGCAAGACGGCATGGGCCTGCTGGGCAGCAACCACATCCGCCCCGGCATGCCGGCCACCGTCACCATCAAGACCGGCGAGCGCAACCTGCTCAGCTACCTGCTGAAGCCGATGCTCGAACGCGTGGACGCCTCGTTCAAGGAGCAATGACATGAATCGCCCGTGCCTGATGTTGTGCCTGTTGGGGTTGTCCGTACAGGCCAGTGCCATGGACCTGAAGCAAGCCTGGGACCTGCTGCAGTACCAGGGCCCGATCTACCGCGCCGCGGTGCACGAGAAAGAAGCCGGCAGCGAGAACCGCGCCATCGGCCAGGCCGGCCTGCTGCCGCAGATCAACGCGTCGGGCTACTTCAACAAGGTCAATGGCAGCCAACGGCAGAATGGCCGCGACAGCGACCTGGATTATGACTCCAAGGGCGCCAACGTGCGGTTGCGCCAACCGCTGTTCAACAAGCAGAAGATGGCCGAATACCGCCAGGGCCAGCAACGTGCCGACTACAGCGTGGCGGTGTTCGACGCCAAGAGCCAGGACGCAGCGGTGCGCCTGGCCGACGCCTACTTCGACGTGCTGCTGGCCAGCGAAACCATCACCCTGGCCAAGGCCAAGCTGAATGCCTTCGAAGAGCAGCTGGCGTCGGCGAAACGGCGCAAGGAGCTGGGTGCCGGCACCATCACCGACGTCGACGAGTCGGTGGCCCGCCGCGACCTGGCCGAAGCCGACCTGATCGAAGCCGAGGACAACCTGGTCAACGCCCGCCGCAAGCTGGAGGAATACATTGGTGAAACCCCGCAGTCGCTGACCACCTTGCAGCCAGGCTTCAACACGCCGCCGCTGATGCCGGGCAACCTGCAGGACTGGCTGGTCAAGGCCCAGGCCGACAGCCCGTTGATTCATGCGCGCCGGCACAGCTACGAGCTGGCCGAAGAAGAAGTCAACCGCGCCCGCGCCGGGCACTGGCCGACCCTGGATTTCGTGGCGGGCTATACCGCCGGCAGCAGCCAGTCGATTTCCGAACTTAACCAGCGCAACCACTACAGCTCGATCGGGCTGGAGCTGAACATTCCGCTGTACAGCGGTGGCAGCACCAGCGCCCTCACCCGCCAGGCCAGCGCCAACAGTTCCAAGGCCCTGGATGAACTGGACGCCACGCGCCAGGAAGTGATTTCCGGTACCACGCGCGAGTACCGCGGCGTACAGAGTGGCGCGCTGCGCATACAGGCGCTGGAAAAGGCCGTGGCCTCCAACGAGCGCTCGCTGCTTTCGGCCCGCAAGGGCTTCAAGGAAGGTGGCACCAGCACCAACTCGGATGTGCTCAATGCCGAAGAGTTGCTGTATGACGCCCGCCACGACCTGTTCGAGGCGAAGTTGAACTACCTGATGTCGCGGCTGCGCCTGGCGTCGTCGGTGGGCAGCCTGGGGGATGACGATATCGAGCAGATCAACGATTACCTCGGGCCGGAACTGATGGTGAGCAACTGACGGCAATTCGGTCCCTGTTCCATTTCAGGCTATGATCGGTCACCCGATGAAGCATTGCCCGCCCAACGGAGATGACCATGCGCAGCCCTGAAGACGCCTTGCTCGACAGCTGGCAGCACAACGCCCAGGCCTGGATCGATGCGGTGCGCAGCGGCAGCATCGAGAGCCGTCGCCAGGTCACCGACCAGGCCATTCTGCTGGCCATCCTGGGTCGCCAGCCCGCACGGGTGCTCGACCTGGGCTGTGGTGAAGGCTGGCTGCTGCGGGCGCTGGGCGACCGTGGTGTCGAGGCGGTGGGTGTGGATGGTGACAGGACGCTGGTGGATGCCGCGCGCGCTGCGGGCTCCGCCGAGGTGCACCTGGCCAGCTATGCACAACTGGCCGATGCGCCGGCCTATGTTGGCAAGGACTATGACCTGATCTGTGCCAACTTCGCTCTGTTGCAGCAGGACATCATCCCGCTGCTGGCGGCAATGAATGCGTTGCTGGTGCCCGGCGGTGCGCTGGTGATCCAGACCCTGCACCCATGGAGCGCGGCAGATGGCGACTACCAGGATGGCTGGCGGGAGGAGTCGTTCGCCGGGTTCGCCGGGGAGTGGCGCGTGATGCCGTGGTACTTCCGCACCCTGGCCAGTTGGCTGAACGCGCTGGACATGGCAGGGTTGCGGCTGGTCGGTTTGCAGGAGCCACAGCACCCCCAGAGTGCGCTGCCGCAGTCGTTGCTGCTGGTGGCTGAGGGGCGCTGAGCAGCTGTGGCTTTACCGGCCTCATCGCCGGCAAGCCAGCTCCCACAGGTACTCCACAAGCCTGTCGGGCCGCGGTGCTCCTGTGGGAGCAACGGTCTTGCTCAATTTCTAAAAGCTGGCGCGATCCCTGTGGGAGCGGGCTTGTCGAGGCGTCGAACCGCCGCGAACACGGGCGAAGCCCGTGCCATCCACCGCGTCGCCTGCTTCGCGGGCTTGCCCGCTCCCACAGGTACTGCGCAGGTCTTGAGGGCAGCACGGTCCATGTGGGAGCTGGCTTGCCGGCGATGAGGCCGGTACAGGCAAGCGATTACAGGACCGGCTTGCGCACCGCCCCGCTGCGAGCCTTGGCCATCGCCGCCAGGCGCACCGCGACGTTGGCTGCACCGTAACCGGCATACCCGCCCTTGCGCTGGATGATTTCGAAGAAGAAACGCTCCTCGAACGGCTCGGTGTACACGTGGAACAGCTCGCCACCCTGGGCATCGCGGTCGTACAGCACGTTGTAGTAGGCCAGTTCGCTGAGGAACTCGTCGTCGAAATCGAAACGTGCCGCCAGGTCGTCGTAGTAGTTCAGCGGGATCTCCAGCAGTGGTACACCAGCCAGCTTGGCCCGCGCCACTTCGCGGAAGATGTCGTCGCAATCGAAGGCGATGTGGTGCACCCCCGAACCGCGATAGCTGGACAGCGCATGGGCGATGGCGGTGTTGCGGTTTTCCGAGATGTTCAGCGGCAAGCGCAAGGTGCCACACTGGCTACGCAGGGCGCGGCTCTTGACCAGGCCGTAAGGATCCGGCAGCACCACCTCGTCGTCGGCAGCGAAATCGAACAGGCTCTTGTAGAACAGGACCCAGCTGTCCAGCGACTCGGCCGGCAGGGCCAGCGCCATGTGGTCGATACGGCGCAGCCCGCCGGTGGCCATGGCGCTCTTGTCCAGGCTGAAGTCGGTGTCGTACAGGGTCTGGCCAGCCGTGCCCTGCTCCACCAGGTACAGCAGGCTGCCATCCGGCGCACGTACCGCCGGCACTTCGCACTCGTTAGGCCCGACCAGGCCACGGAACGGCTGGCCACGGTAGGCGGTGGCACGCTTCAGGGCGGCTTGCTGGTCCTTGACCCGCAGCGCGGTGGCGCACAGCGACGGCCCGTGGGCCTCGAAGAAGTTGTGGCCGAAGGAATAGGGTTCGGCGTTCAGCACAATGTTGATATCGCCTTGGCGCAGCAACTGCACCTCTTTGCTGCGGTGCTTGCCGGCTTCGGCAAAGCCCAGGCGCTTCAGCCAGCTGGCCAGGCGCGCGCCGACGGCTTCGTCGACCGCGAATTCAAGGAACTCCACCCCGTCATAGGCACTGGCCGCCGGTGGGGTGAACAGCACTCCGGGTTCGATCGGCGTGCCTTCCTGTTCCAGGCGCAGGCGAGTCTGCTCTTCGAGGTACAGCAGCGAACGCAGGCCGTCGGCGGCATTCTGCCGGGGCGGTGCGGCGCGGAAGCCATCGTTGAAGATTTCCAGCGACAGCGGCCCGCGGTAGCCGGTGGCGAGAATTGGCGCCAGAAAACCGGCCATGTCCATCTCGCCCTGCCCCGGGAAGCAACGGAAGTGGCGGCTCCACTCCAGCACATCCATGGCCAGGATCGGCGCATCGGCCATTTGCACGAAGAAGATCTTGTCGCCGGGGATGTCGCGGATCGCGCTCGGGTCGCCCTTTAGCGACAAGGTGTGGAAGCTGTCGAGAATTACCCCGAGGGCCGGGTGGTCGGCCTGGCGCACCAGGTTCCAGACTTGCTGGTAGGTGTTGACGTGGCGGCCCCAGGCCAGGGCTTCGTAGCCAATGCGCAGGCCGCGTTTGCCGGCATGCTCGGCCAGCAGGCGCAGGTCGTCGACCAACAGCTGTTCTTCGCCCAGGGCATCAGCCTGGACGTTGCTGCACACCAGCACCAGGTCGGTGCCCAGTTCCTGCATCAGGTCGAACTTGCGCTCGGCGCGATCAAGGTTTTTCTGCAGGCGCTCGCGGCGGCAGCCTTCAAAGTCGCGGAACGGCTGGAACAGGGTGATGGCAATACCCAGGTCGGCGCACATCTGCCGGACCTGGCGCGGGCTGCCGGCATAATAGAGCAGGTCGTTTTCGAAGATCTCGACGCCGTCAAAACCGGCGGCGGCGATGGCTTCGAGCTTTTCCGGCAGGGTGCCGCTCAAGGACACGGTAGCGATCGAACGCTGCATGGCGGGAGTTCCTTGTTGTTGGAGAATTACGGAAGCCAGGCCTGGAAAATCAGGGCCACAGTTCCTGGCACGATCGATTATTCGCAGGTAAAGTCGTGGCTTCAATCTCTTTGTACGGAATGGTTAGTTTTTCGTTCGATTATCGCACGAAACCGGTTTTAGCGAATTGCCAGCCCACTGGCCCGTGGTCAACATGAACCACAGACACAGGCACACCGACCCTCGCCTCCTGCCTTGGTGAATCTCCGGCGGAACCTGTGCAAACAACAATAACAACGGAGACAACGATGGCTCACTCCAGCTCTCAAGCCAAGAAAGCGACCGCCAGTGGATGGATAGGCTCGGCACTCGAGTACTATGACTTCTTCATCTACGCCCAGGCCGCTGCACTGATTTTCCCGCAGATCTTCTTCCCCAATACCGACCCGAAAATGGCCATCATTGCCTCGCTGGCCACCTACGGCGTGGGTTACCTGGCGCGCCCGGTCGGCGCTTTCGTACTGGGCCACTGGGGTGACACCCGCGGCCGCAAGAACGTACTGCTGCTGTGCATGTTCCTGATGGGCCTGTCGACCATGGCCGTGGGCCTGCTGCCTACCTACCACGACATCGGCCTGCTCGCCCCGGCCTTGCTGGTGCTGCTGCGCCTGGTCCAGGGCTTTGCCGTGGCCGGTGAAATTTCCGGTGCCAGCTCGATGATCATGGAGCACGCTCCGTTCGGCCGACGGGGCTACTACGCCAGCTTCACCCTGCAAGGCGTGCAGGCTGGCCAGGTGCTGGCGGCGGCCGTGTTCCTGCCACTGGCCTACTTCATGCCCAGCGAAGCCTTCAACGACTGGGGCTGGCGCATTCCGTTCCTGATGAGCGCCTTCGTGCTGGTTGCCGGCTTCATCATCCGCAAGGAAGTGCACGAAACCCCGGCGTTCGTGAAGGAAGAGAAACAGGACAAAGTTGCCAAGTCACCCATCAGCGAAGCCTTCCGCCACAGCTGGAAGCACATGGTGCTGGTGATGTTCATGGCCTTGATGAACGTGATCCCGGTGGTAGCCACCATTTTCGGTGCGGCCTACGCGGTGCAGCCGGCCTATGGCATCGGCTTCGACAAGAGCGTGTACCTGTGGATTCCGGTGGTCGGCAACATCGTCGCGGTGCTGGTGATCCCGTTTGTCGGCAACCTGTCGGACAAGATCGGCCGTCGCCCGACCATGATCACCGGCTGCCTGGGCTCGGGCCTGCTGGCCTTCGTCTACCTGTACGCGATCAGCATCCAGAACGTACCGCTGGCGTTTGCCTCGTCGATCGTGATGTGGGGCATGGTGTACCAGGGCTACAACGCGGTGTTCCCAAGCTTCTACCCAGAGCTGTTCCACACCCGTTACCGCGTTTCGGCCATGGCCATCGCACAGAACATCGGCACCATGCTGACTGCCATGCTGCCGGCACTGTTCGCCCTGGTTGCCCCGCCGGGGTCGGACAACATTCCGCTGGTAGTCGGTGGGCTGGCGTTCTTCATCACTTGCGTGTGCGCCCTGGCAGCGTACATTGCCCCGGAAACCCATCGCCTGACGATGGAAGACCTGGGCAACCCCAATGCCAAACCGATGGACAAAACTGCGTATGACGCTAGCCGTAAAGGGAGCTTTCAGGCAGTGAGCCACTGATCGATTGCAGGGGGCTGCGCTGCAGCCCATTCGCGGGCAAGCCCGCTCCCACAGGGTCGCATCAAGCCTTAGGCCGATGCAGTCCCTGTGGGAGCGGGCTTGCCCGCGAATGGGCCGCAGCGCGGCCCCGGCAGCTTCAGCCCTTGACCACTTCCTGCAGGCGCGCCCAAAGCTGTTCGACATGCTCCCGCTCGGTCGGCAACGCACCAATCGACACCCGCACCATCCACCGCCCATCCAGCGTCGCCGGCGTCACATAGGCATCCCCGGACGCATTCAGCCGCTCGGCCCAGCCCTTGGTATGCGCATCCAGCGCCTCCCCCTCCAGCCCCGCCGGTCGATGGCGAATGCACAAGGTCTGCAACTGCACCGGCGCCAGCACTTCCCACTCCCCGACCGCCGCAACCTGCCCCGCCAACCACTGGGCGTTGTCCAGGTCACGCCGCAGCCGCGCCTGCAGCGCCTCCACCCCTTCGCTGCGCAGCATGAACCACAGCTTCAACGCCCGGAACCGGCGGCCCAGCGGAATCCCCCAGTCACGCAGGTTCTTCACCTCGCCATCCACCGCCGACTGCAGGTAGCTGGGGTTGGTGCTCATCACCCGGATCAGGTGCTGCGGGTCGCGCACGTAGTAGATCGAGCAATCGAAGGCCACGCCCAGCCACTTGTGCGCGTTGACCACCAGCGAATCGGCCAGTTCGATGCCGTCCCACATCCAGCGGCATTCCGGCAGGATCATCGCCGAGCCGGCCATGGCCGAATCCACATGCAGCCACAGGCCATGGGCCTGGGCGATCTCGCCGATCGGGCGCAGCGGGTCGAGGGCCGTGGTGGCGGTGGTGCCAGTGGTGGCGACCACGGCGCAGGGCTGGTTGCCGGCGGCCAGGTCCTGCTCGATCGCCGCCTGCAGCGCTTCCGGGCGCAGGGCGTAGCGTTCGTCGGTCGGGATCAGGCGAATGTTGTCGCGGCCGAAACCGGCCAGCAATGCGGCTTTGTCCACCGAGCTGTGGGCATGGGCACTGACATAGACGACCAGCGACCTGGCCTGGGCTTGCAGGCCGCCGCGCACCAGTGCGAAATCGCTGGCGCGTTCCCGCGCGCAGATCAGCGCCACCAGGGTGCTGGTGGATGCGGTGTCCTGGATCACCCCGCTCCATTGGCCAGACAGGCCGAGCAGCTGACGCAGCCAGTCGAGGGTGGTTTCCTCCAGCTCGCTCAGGGCCGGGCTGGACTGCCACGACAGGCCCAGCACGCCCAGGCCGGTGCTGAGGAAATCACCGAGAACCGACGAGAGGGTGCCGTTGGACGGGAAGTAACCGTAGAAGTCCGGGTGCTGCCAATGGGACAGGCCGGGCATGACCAACTGGTTGACGTCGTCGAGGATCGCTTCGAAAGGCTCGCCTTGCCGGGGGGCTTGAGCGGGCAAGGCGGCCTTGAGGTAGCCGGGTTCGACTTGCGCCATGACCGGGCGCTCGCCGACGGTCTGGCGGTAGTCGGCGATCAGGTCGATCAGTTGGTGGCCGTACTGGCGGAATTGTTCGGGGGTCACCTGGGGTCTCCTGTGGGTTTTTCGCTGCCTGTGCTGGCCTCTTCGCGGGCTCGCCCGCTCCCACAGGTATTGCACCAGGCTTGAGCGCGATGCAGTACTTGTGGGAGCGGGCATGCCCGCGAAGAGGCCAGCACAGGCAACACAATACCCCCAGTCTAGGCACCTATCCGCAGGCGAATAACCCCGCCTTGCGCATACCTGCTATGGCAAACCCGCATGCCCGCCCTGCACGCCGAACTGCGACCGGCGCCACAACTCGAACACCCGGTTGCGCAACCAGCGGTGTTCGGCCGAGGCCTGCAGGCGCTGGTGCCACACCACCCAGTAGCGCTGGCTGTGGTCGATGAAACCCAGCGGCCGCCAGGCCAGGTCATGCAGGCGACACAGCTGCCGGGCGATGTGCTCGGGGACGGTGGCCAGCGCCTGGCTGTTGGCGATCACCTGCACGGTGGCGGAGAAGAACGGCACTTCCAGGCTGACGCGCCGCTGCAGGCCCTGGGCGCGCAGGTGGCGGTCGATGAAGCTGTCCTTGTCGCCACCGCCAGAAATACGCACATGCTTGTGCGCCAGGTAGTCGGCCTGGCTGAGCGCGCCGTGGGCGGCCAGCGGGTGGTCGTGGCGCATCAGGCACACCGCGCGGTCCTCGCCCAACAGGCGCCCGTGGAGGTTGGGTGGCGACTCGTCGAACAAGGTGGTGGCCAGGTCGATTTCGCCGCTGGCCAGCAAGGCGTACTGGCCGGCTTGCCAGGTGCGGTATTCCAGTGATACGCCGGGTGCTTCGTGCTCCAGTGCAGCGACCAGCAGCGGCAGCATGTGCTCGGCCACATAGTCTGAGGCTGCCAGGCAGAAGCGCCGCTCGCAACGCGCCGGGTCGAACACCGCGGGCTGACGCAGGGCGTGCAGTTCTTCGAGCACTTGCCTTAGCGGTTCGACCAGGGCTTCGGCGTGTTCGCTAAGTACGTAGCCACGGCCCTGGCGCACCAGCAACGGGTCGTCGAAGGCTTCGCGCAGGTGGGCCAGCTGGCGGCTGAGGGCGGACTGGCTGACGCCCAGGCGCTCGGCGGCATGGCTGAGGTTCTTCAGCTGCAGCAGGTGGTCGAGGGTGCGCAGGTGGGCGAGGCTGAGGGAGGCGAAGGTGGGGTTCATCGAGGTTCGGCTCCAGACCGCTGGCGAGGGCTTTGCCCTCGTTTCGCGACACAAGGCCGCTCCCACATGGGTCATGCGTTCCCCTGTGGGAGCGGCCTTGTGTCGCGATGGGCCGCAAAGCGGCCCCGGATACGCAGATCAGTCAGTCAGGCCGACATACACGTTCTGCACATCATCGTTCTCGTCGATGGCCTCGAGGAACGCTTCTACCTCAGCCAGTGCCTCGGCACTCAGGCTGGCCGCGCTCACCGGATTCTTCGGGGTGTAGCCGATCTTCGCCGAGGTCACGGTGAAGCCATGCTCCGGCAAGGCCTTCTGCACCGCGTCGAGGTCGGTGGTGTCGGTGATGAACAGGGTCGAACCCTCTTCGTCGCCTTCCTCGAAGTCCTGGGCACCGGCTTCGATGGCCGCCATTTCCGGGTCGGCGTCGCCGTTCGGGGTGGCTTCGATCAGGCCGACGTGGTTGAAGTCCCAGGCCACCGAACCGCTGGCACCCAGCTGGCCCTTGCGGAACAGCACGCGGATTTGCGCGACGGTGCGGTTGACGTTGTCGGTCAGGCACTCGACGATCAGCGGTACCTGGTGCGGGGCGAAACCTTCGTAGCTTACCGCCGAGTACTGCACGGCATCGCCGTCCAGGCCCGCGCCCTTGCGGATTGCGCGCTCCAGGGTCTCGCGGGTCATCGAGGCCTTCTTGGCCTGCTCGATGGCCAGGCGCAGGCGCGGGTTCATGTCCGGGTCGGCGCCGGACTTGGCTGCGATCTGAATCTCTTTGGACAGCTTGCCCATGATCTTGCCTTTGGCGTTGGCCGCGGCTTCTTTATGTTTGGCTTTCCACTGTGCGCCCATGTCGACTCTCTTGTTTCAGCGGCCGGTTCAGGAAGCGACCGGCCAAAAGTGGGTGCAGTTTATACGCCCAGAGGCCGCTGTTCGACAAGAAATCTCATCAGCCTTTATCCGCCTTGCCTGCCGCCGCGGCAAACCGCGCCAGGCGCACATCCAGCCGGCGCGGACGCAAACCGTGGTCCTCGGCCCGCTCCTTGCGGCGGATGGCATTGCGCACCATCAGCGAGCCCAGGTAGCGGATCGGCTCGGGGGGGAACAGCCCCAGCGGCCCCTTGACCAGCGGCGAACGGGTCCACGGGTTGTCCAGCCCCAGTGCCAGCGACGACAGGATCTGCCCGCCCATGTGGCACGGCCCCACGCCGCTGCCGGAATAGCCAAAGCCGTAGAACACATTGCCCTGCCCGTCCAGCTTGCCGAAAAACGGCAGGCCGGTCACCGAGCGGTCCGACGGCCCGTTCCAGCTGGCCGCCAGCGGCACCTCGGCCAGCGCCGGGAAAAACCCGCCCAGGCTTTCATGCAACAATGGCCGGTATGGCGACGGCTGGTCGAACACCGGCAGCATGCGCCCGCCGTAGGCAAAGGTATTGCCGCCCTTGCCCAGCATCAGTCGGCCATCGGAAGTGTTGTGGTAATAGTGCACGAAGATCCGCGAGTCGAGCACACTGATGCCGCTGTCCAGGCCGATCTGGCCCAGCAATTCGGGGCAAGGTTCGGTGATCACCATGTCGCTGGAAACAATCGCCACGCTGCGCTCGAACTGCGGGAAAGCCCGCGCCATCCAGGCATTCAGGCCCAGTACCACGCGGTCGGCACGCACCGTGCCATGGGCCGTGCGCACCTGTACCGGGGCGCCATGCTCCAGGCCGGTCATGGCGGTGCCTTCGAAAATGCGTACTCCGCGCTGCAAGGCCACCCGGCGCAGGCCACGCACCAGCTTGCCAGGCTGCACGGTGGCCGCGGCCGGCGAGAACCAGCCTTCCAGGTGCCGTGCCGAGCCGGCCAGGCGCTGCACCTGGTCCAGCGGCAGGCGGCTGAACGAATTGATCCCCTTGCGCTCCAGCGCAGCGACCACCGCGTCGGTGGCACCAACCTGGGCGGCATTGGTGGCAGTGTACAGCGTGCCGTCCAGGCGGTAGTCGCAGTCGATGCCATTGGCCGTGCAGAACGCACCGATTTCACCGATGCTGCGCTCCGACTCGCGCACCAGGCGCACCGCCTCGGCCACCCCGAACAGCCGCTCGAGGGTGAAGTACTTGGCCGACCAGGACAACACGCAGCCACCATTGCGGCCGCTGGCACCGGCGCCGCAGATATCGGCCTCGATCAGCACGATATCCAGGGCCGGCACTGCTTCCTTGAGCATCAGTGCGGTCCACAGGCCGGTATACCCGCCACCGACGATGCACACATCGCAACGGGCATCGCCTTGCAGCGGCGGGCACATGGCCTCTTGCGCCGAATCCAGGGCCTGTTGCAGCCAGAAGGGTCTCATTCGCTCGCTTTCCTTTCAGGTACGCAGTGGCTTGATCGCCATGCTGGTGTTCGGTGCCACGTCGCTGCTTTGCGCAGCGCTGGCCGGGCGGCTGTTCCAGTGCGGCAGCAGCACCAGCGCCGAGAACAGCGCGCAGCCGGCGAACACGATGAACACCGTGACGCCATCGAAGTACCCCGGCAGCAACCCGCCCAGCACCGCCCCCACCGAGCCGCAGCCGTTGACGAAGCCCGCTGCGGTGGCGCCGGCCTTGGCGGTGCCGAAGTCGATGGCCGCGGCGCCACTGATCATCGAATCCGGCCCGTACAGGGTCAGGCCCATGACAAACAGCAGGGCCACCACCAGGATCACGCTGCCGGTGTGCATGGCCGCCATGAATGCCGCCAGGGCCACGGTCAGCAGCAGCAGGCTGATGACACAGGCCGGCATGCGCCGGGCGCCGAACAGCTTGTCCGAGGCCAGGCCGATGATGATCGGGCCGAGCAGCCCGGCCAGTTCGAAAGCTGTCGGGATGATCGCTGCACCCACCTTGCCCACCGAGGGCATCTGCTCGAAGACGATTACCGGCCCCCACAGCAGGATGGCGTAGCGCGCCGGCTTCAACAGGAAGTACGCCAGCCCCAGGGTCAGTACCGTGCGGTTGCGCAAGATCTCCTTCAACGGCGCCCACACGCTGCACAGGTTGCCGGCCGGGGCCATGCTCTGCGGCTCGGGCTCCACCGCCGGTAGGCCAACGTCTTCAGGCTTGTTGCGCTGCAGGAAGAAGAACAGCACGGCCACCAGCGCTACCACCGCGGCACTGGAAAAGAATGCCGCGTGCCAGCTACCGACGAGGGTATAGGCCCACCAGCCGGCGAACGGCGAGGCCACCAGGCCGCCGAAGGCATAGCAGGAACTCCACAGGCCCAGCACCCGCCCACGCTGCGAAGCGGGGAAGAAACTGCCGATGTTCTTGCACAACCCGGCCCAGCCGGTGGACTGCGCCAGCCCCTGCACCAGCATGCAGGTGGCGAATATCGGGAAAGTGGCGTAACTGCCCATCACCACCGCCGCGGCAGCAGAAATCAGCAGGCCGCCGAGCACCACCACGCGCGGGCCGAAGCGGTCGGCGAGCATGCCCCAGGTGAACTGGCCCACGGCGTACGCAGCCAGGTAGATGGCATCGAGGTTGGCCATGGCGGCCTTGTCGAGCATGAAACCGGGGTCTTCAGCGATGCCCAGTTTGGCCACCGAAAAGGCCTTGCGGGTGAAGTAGAAGGCGGCGTAAGCCAGCCAGGTAATGGCGAAAATCTGGATACGCCAGCGTTTGAACGCGGCTAGGGACTGGTTCATGTAAGTCTGACCTCTTGCTCAAGTGTGCCGGCAGAATGTGAAGAAACGCCTGTCTTGTTCTTGTGTTACGCACAGCGATGACGAGGCTGTCATCGGGTCAGATGGCGCCGTGTGGGTGCCATGGCCCTGGCGGCGCTTGTGGTGCCAGCGTCGGGCTGACATGCATGGAAACAGTTGCGCTAAGATAAATAAAATCGATTTATCGTATTTCACACATAAGCCCAGCTTTTAACTGAGGTGGTCATGTCGGTTTCCCACGCCCAACTCAAGGCCTTTCATGCCGTGGCGGTTCACGGCAGCTTCACCCGCGCCGCGGAAAAGCTGTTTCTGACCCAGCCCGCGGTGTCGGACCAGGTGCGCAAACTGGAGGAGCGCTTCGGCGTGTTGCTGTTCCACCGCAACAAGCGTTCCGTGCAGCTCACCGACCTCGGCGAGCGCCTGCTGGGCATCAGCCAGCGCCTGTTCGCCTGCGAGGCCGAGGCCCATGAACTGCTGCAGGATTCGCGTGCGCTGCACACCGGCAGCCTGGTCCTGGCAGTGGATGCGCCAGTGCACGTGCTGCCGCAGATCGCCCGCTTCTGCCAGCGCTACCCGGGCATCCAGGTGAAGATCGAGACCGGCAACACCGACGAGTCGCTGGCCCGACTGTTCAGCTACCAGGCCGACCTGGCCCTGCTGGGTCGGGACGTCGACGATGAGCGGCTGCACTGCCTGCCGCTGCGCCGCGACCCGATGGTGGCTTTTGTTTCCCACCAGCACCCGTGGGCCAGCCGTGGCGCGATCAGCCTGGCGGACCTGGACGACATGCCGCTGGTACTGCGCGAGCCCGGCTCGGTGACGCGGCAGACCCTGGAAGAAGAGATGCAACGGGCCGGCCTGCGGATTCGCCCGGCAATCCAGGTGGAAGGCCGGGAAGCGGCCCGGGAAGCGGTGGTGGTGGGGATTGGTGTGGGGGTGGTGTCGGCGGCTGAGTTTGGTGCGGATGCACGGGTGTGCGCCTTGCCGATCGTCGATTGCCAGCGGCATCTGACCGAGACACTGGTGTGCCTGAGTGAACAGCGCACGCGCCGGGTGGTGGCTACCTTCCTGCAGATGGTGGAGGAAGGGTTGTAAGCCTGTGCCGGCCTATTCGCGGGCTTGCCCGCTCCCACAGGTTTGAATGCTGTGCAGTACCTGTGGGAGCGGGCAAGCCGGCGAAGAGGCCGGCACAGGCAACCAGCTATGCTGGGATAACCTCGATCCTCAAGCCAACCGCCCCATGCTCTACCGCCTTGCCGCCGACACCTTGGTCCTGCTGCACCTGGCCTTCATCCTGCTGGTGCTCTTTGGCGGCCTGCTGGTGCTGCGCTGGCGCCCTGCCCTGCTGCTGCACCTGCCTGCGCTGGCCTGGGGCCTGGCGGTGGAGTGCCTGCACCTGGGCTGCCCGCTGACCACCTGGGAAAACCGCCTGCGCAGCGCTGCCGGTGACGCAGGCTACCAGGGCGGCTTCGTCGAGCATTACATCTGGCCGTTGATCTACCCCGCCGGGCTGACCCCGCACATCCAGCTGCTGCTGGGTACTTTCGTGCTGCTGCTCAACCTCGGTATCTACGCCCACGTGGCCTGGCGCTGGCGGCGACCTAGCGGGTAGCAATCACGAACAGCCGCGGGAACGGCAACAACACCTTGCCATCGCTGGCCGGTGGATAGTCGCGCTGCATGGCCTGCAGGTACATCTGCAGGAAATCCGCCTGCTCCTGCGCCTCCAACCGCGCCAGGTAGGGGCGCAGGGCCGACCCTTTGAACCAGTCCACTACGGCTTCAGCGCCGCCGGCCAGCGGGTGGTGGTAGGTGGTGCGCCACACATCCACCCGCGCGCACAGCGGGGTGAGCAGGTCGTAGTAGAACGCCGCGTTGTGCCGTGGGGGCAGCTGAAAATCGGCGAACTTCTCCGCCCAAGGGCCCTGGTTGGCGATATCGCGCAGTTGCCGGTGGGCCGGCTCGTCGAGGTTGTCCGGGGTCTGCACGGCCAGGCTGGCACCTTCGCTCAGCTGGCGCACCAGGTGCGGGTACAACGAGGCGTGGTCGGGTAGCCACTGCAGCGAGGCGTTGGCCAGGATCAGGTCCTGTGGCTCTGGGGCGGACCAGCCTGCAATGTCAGCGATGGCCGTGCGTACGCGGGGGATGCACAGCCGTTTGCGCTCGCGGGCCTTTTCGATCATGTCCGGGTCACTGTCCAGGGCTGTCACCTGGGCATCCGGGTAACGTTGCAGCAGTACCTCGGTGGAATTGCCGGGGCCACAGCCCAGGTCGGTGGCGTGGCGTACCGGGCGTGGCGGCACAGCGGCGAGCAGGTCGCGCACGGCGCGGGTGCGTTCGTCTTCGAACTGGGAATACTGGGTGGCGGACCAGGCCATGTGCAGCTCCTTTGGGCGGGCAATGTGTTCAGCATATGCCATCTGTCGGCTTTGAGGGCCCTATCGCCGGCAAGCCAGCTCCCACAGGGACCGCACCGATCTCAAGCCATGAGCAATACCTGTGGGAGCTGGCTTGCCGGCGATAGGGCCGGAACTGACCACCTATGCCTGGTGTCCGTCCATGTATGCGCCCCTCCCTGAAAACTTTCATCGCCCTCGCCATCCTGGCCCTGATCGCCACCGACGCCCTGCTCGGCTCGCCGTGGATGAACCAGCGCTTTCACATGCCGGCGGAAAAAAACCATGCCCGACAAAGCGAAACGGCCGGGTCCCCGAGGGAGCCGGCCGTTTCGAAAAGCGAGTAACGCTTAGTGCTGCTTGCCAGAACGGATCTGGTGCACAACACCCATCGCCACCACGATTGCCGCAGCGATACCGGTGGAGATCACCAGGATCTGGTAGTCAGGCATGAAGGCCATGGTCACCAGGGCGGCCACGATGAACGCGATCACCAGGTAGGTCAGCCATGGGAACAGCCACATCTTCAGGCGCACTTCCTTGCCTTCGGCAATCAGCTTGCGACGCATGCGCAGCTGCGAGAAGGCAATCACCAGGTACACCAGCAGGGCGATCATGCCGGTGGTGTTCATCAGGGTTTCCAGCACGTCTTTCGGGCGCAGGGTCTCGCTGAAGTTGATCAGCGCACACACCACGGCCACGGCGCACGAACCCATGATCGCGTATACCGGTACACCGGTGCCGGCGCGGGTGATCTTGAAGAACGACGGCGCGTCGCCACGCTGGGCCAGGGAGAACAGCATGCGCGAAGCGGTGTAGTGGCCGGAGATCAGGCAGCTGCTCACCGAGGTCAGCACCACGAAGTTCATCAGCAGCTCGGCATACGGCACGCCCAGCAACTCCAGGGTACGGCGGTAGGCGCCATAACCGGAAACGCCCAGGTGTGGATCGTTCCACGGGACCAGGCAGACGATCAGGAAGATCGAACCGACGTAGAACAGGCACACACGCCAGACCACCGAGTTGGTCGCCTTGACGATCTGCGCGGCCGGGTCCTTGGCTTCGGAAGCGGCGATGGTGACGATTTCCGCGCCGAGGAAGGCGAACATCACCCCGAGCAAGGCACCGATCACGGTGGTGATACCGTTGGGCATGAAACCTTCGGCGGTGAGATGGCTGATGCCACGCACCTCACCGAACTGCCAGATATTCAGCACGGCAGCGGTACACACGATCAGGAAGCAGACGATCGCGATCACCTTGATCAAGGCGAACCAGAACTCGAATTCACCGTAGTGCTTGACGTTGAAGAAGTTGACGGTGATCAGCAACAGGGTCGTGGCCAGCACGAACACGTTGACGCTGACGTCGGGGAAGAAACCATGCAGGATCTTGCCCGCCACATAAGCTTCCCAGGCCATGAGAATGACCCAGTACCACCAGTACAGCCAGCCGATGGTGAAACCGGCCCAACGGCCGATGGCGCGATCGGCGTAGGTGGAAAACGAACCGGTGTCTGGCGAGGAAGTCGCCATCTCACCCAGCATGCGCATGATCAATACCACCAGGATGCCGCCTGCCAGGTAGGCCAGCACAGCGGCCGGGCCGGCGCTGTGAATCACGCTGCCGGAGCCGACGAACAAGGCGCCGCCGATCACCCCGGCGATCGACATCATCGTCAGGTGGCGCGACTTGAGCGAGGCACTGAGCTTGCTCTCGTGCCCGCTTTTCGCGGTGGTGGTTGTGGATGTTGCGTCCATCAGTTGTGTACCCCGTGCTTCTTTTTATCCAAGGAAAACTGTGAAACCCCGATGGCTGGCGGTTTCACGTACATCAGTGCTAATGCGCGCAGGATGGTGTGAGCGAACACACGCAGGCCTTCCATGGCGGCCTGCTGACGCGCCCCAGGGCAGGCGCCTGGGGCGAACTGAACATGCTTTAGGTGGCGATATCTGACACCTAATGTAAAAATGTCCGACGCAGAGAGCCATGCACAGTGACATGAAACTCGCACTGCACTGTACAGGTCGCCCATGCAATACACCTTGCAAACGCCGGGCGATACGCACCCTGAAGGCCCCGAATGTTCGAATTACATCCAGACTCCTCGACCCCGCTGGTGAACCAGATCATCGACGGGCTGCGCGAGCTGATCGACAACCAGACCCTCAAGCCAGGCGCCAAGGTCCCTTCGATCCGGGCCTTTGCCGCGAGCTATTCGGTGAGCACCTTCACCGTGGTCGAGGCCTACGACCGCCTGGTCGCCCAGGGCCTGCTGGTGAGCCGTGGCAACGCAGGGTTCTTCGTCAACCGGGCAGCTGGTGAACTGCTGGACCAGCACAATGCCGAGGCCGACACCAGTCGACCAACGTTCAACTCCGAGTGGTACCTGCAGCAGATCTTCGAAATCCGCCAGTTGCCGTTCAAGCCGGGGTGCGGCTGGCTGCCCAACGACTGGATGTACGAAGACGGCCTGCGCCGCGGCCTGCGCCAGGTGGCCGGTAGCCCGCTGGAGTTGTCGGGCTACGGCGACCCCATGGGCCTGCCGGAGCTGCGCGCACTGACCGCGCAGAACCTGCAGCAGGAGCTGTCGATCGTCGCCAATCCGGCGCAGCTGATGCTCACTCACGGCGCCAGCCAGGCCCTGGACCTGGCCGCGCGTACGCTGGTGCGCCCGGGCGACGTGGTGCTGGTGGACGACCCCGGCTACCCAAACCTGATGAGCATTCTGCGTACCCAGGGCGCAACCCTGGTCGGCGTGCCGCGCACACCGGCCGGTTACGACCTGAACCAGCTGGAGCAGTTGCTCAGCCATCACCGCCCTACTGCGTTCTTCACCCAGCCGCACCTGCACAGCCCGACCTGCTCGCGTACGCCGCTACCGCAGCTGCACCGCTTGCTGCAACTGGCCAGCCAGCACGGCTTCCGCCTGGTGGAGAACAACCTGTACGCCGACATGGTCGCCGAACCACAGCCGTGCCTGGCCAGCCTCGACCACCTGCAGCAGGTGGTGTACGTGGGCAGCTACTCCAAGAGCATTTCGCCCAATGTGCGGGTCGGCTACATGCTGGCCAACCCCGAGCTGATGCAGAAGCTGCTGCACCTGAAGATGCGCTCAGGCCTGACCACCTCGCAGGTGATGGAGCGCGTGGTGTATGCCGCGATCATCGACGGGCGCTGGCGCAAGCACCTCAAGCGCCTGCGCCAGCGCTTGACCGAGGCGCACCAGGAAGTTGGCCGGCATCTGCACCGGTTGGGCTTCGAGCTGTTCATCGAGTCGGATGAAGGGATGTATATCTGGACCCGGCATCCGGCGATTCCGGACAGCGCCGCGTTGCTGGATGACGCGCTGGAGAAAGGCATCATGCTCGGGCCCGGGCAGTTGTTCATGGTCGATGCCAAGGCGACCGGGTGGATGCGGTTCAACGTGGCGTTCAGTACCGAGCCGGCGATGTGGGAGTTGCTGGAGAAGGTGTTGGTGAAGCATGTGCGGCGGGGTGGGGTGTAACGGGCGGCGGGGTGTTCGCCATAACACTTTCAGTGCCAGTCCGCCTTGTGAGCAAATTCTGGCTCCCCCAGCCTATGCCGCCACCGATAGCTGCACACTCCACGCTTGAGCCACGCTGGCTTCTTCACGGACATGCCCGCTGCCACAGGTGCAGGCCAACTCCATCCGCAGTCTGCGTCATCTATTCCAGAAACCTCAGGGATACTTCAGCCAACGAGTGCCTATAACAAAAACTAGATGTCTAACTCCCTTGATCCAACAGCTTAACCCATCTTCTTACGCCCACCAGCCATCGGCATCTACGATTTCTGTTGGTGTCGCGCTCGCCACTCAATAGCAGTGCATCTATTCCACCTGCCGCCCTTCGTGCGAAAGCCTCAAGGTTTAGTACCTCAAGGTTTCTTCAAGGGAAATAGACGTGACCTCACGCAGAACACTAACAAACCAGGAACTGTAAGAAATTTACTCAGCCGCGCCTTTTACATATGATTTTGAGGACATTCTTTCTTGGGACAGCCCGTTCACACTACCTATAATACCGCCGAACATAGCATCGCTTTCAGATGATGCGCTCAGCGTCAACGCAACGACCATTGCGAAAAATGTGATACAGGAAATCGAGGCTACCTGCCCAGTGGGCACTCCTGGATTTGAGAACTATTTGAATAAACATTATTCAGACATAAGACAATCCTACCCAGACCAGGCAAGCCATTTTTACGCCCAAAAAAAATTCCTCCTACTCCTTTATAACGAAATCCACGAACAAGCCATACGCAATATCAACCTATACTTGGCAGAACACATATACACCATAGGCATTGACAGCGCAGCACTGCACTTTGAAAACGTCGTTCACTTTCACTACCGGTACGACCAAGAATTCTATATGATCGAGGAAGATTTGTACTTTTTAATGAGCAGCATTACTGCCGCGCAAATTGAAATAGTACTAAATCGCTGCCTTGAAAAAATAAAAAAGGAATACGAAAACCTCCAGCAGAAAACCATAATAACATTCAGAGACAACCACAACAAAGATAGCCAAGACAATTCCATCACATTAAACCTTAACTCCGAAATAGCGCTAAGCTCAACATTAACTACAATATCAACCAACCCAATCAGACTTGGCAGCCTTCAGGGCTATATCCTTAAAGGAATAGAGCAAGTTAAAACACTTGGCGTTACTGCAACCCCAATCTTCAGGCTGGGCATAGGTTTATTTTTTTATTCATCAGAATTAGGGAACGCTGATTTGTACCATGACTCAGCCCTGAGCATGCCTGCTGAACTACTCATTCCTGATTTGCCTACGAATATTCATGACATTGCGCTTAAGCACGGGACAATCGAATCAGCGCTACGAATGAATGCCAATCTGGACACGTATACACTTACGAACCGTGCAAACTCCACAAGCGCTGAAAAAAAGGTGCCTGTACGCCCCTTAGTAATGGATAAAGAAGGCAATAGCTACACATCGATTCCATCGAGTGATTTTCCAATCAAACTCAGCTTCCCCATTCATACCGAGAACGGGTCGTCAACTACAATCCCCAGTGACCTGATACCGTCGGACCCCTATGAGGGGGTCAATCTCAGACCCGCACGGAAAGAAGCGACACCGCTCCCTGCCTATGAACTACCGAATTATAAAGATTGTATTTACTGCTTCCCGCCAGAATCTGGTCTGCCACCACTGTACGTAGTTTTCAATTCTCCCTATCCCGACGCAACAACCATAGGCACTTATAGCGGGCGTTCTTACAATCCAGACAAAACGGGAGGACCTATCGAACGACTGGATTGGCGCGAGGTCAAAATCACAGCGACAGGCATCGAATTAGTCAAAATACACACAAGCCGCTTCGGCCCGTCCGATGCAAATGACATCATGATCAACAGGCTGGAAAAAATCCTACAGGGCAAATTGCAAGAAACGGACACCGACAAGCGCTTTTACACACATGAAATAAGGGAGCTGGAGCGCTTCCGCAGCCTTGAAATACCAGATAATATCAGGCCGAACGATGACGGTGAAGCATGGAACAATACACACGCTGCAACACTGGAAGACTACCAACTCACCTCGGAGCCCGAACTGCTTTACACACCAGAAGCAATTGAAGCAGATGACCAGCAGATCGCACGAGAGAACAAATGAACACTATTAACGAAATAATCACCAACGAAAGCCCCACCGATATCATTCTGTGGCTTGTCAGGCAAAATGGCATTTCTCATCCACGGCTCGACAATCTATACAATCGAAATGGATGGGTGAACATTGGCGACTGCCTACAACTCATTAACTTGATTAAGAAAATGAGTGACGAAGGTTTGATACAGCATGGTGGAAATGGCTATATCAAAGGTCCAAACTGGCGAGAGCCTGAATTCTTGACCCAAAAAAGATATGAGCTATAAGCAGAACTGATTCCACAGCCCAGCGCGTACATCCTCGTTCACCGAGACCGAGTATCATCACAGACGCCGGCAGCGACAACACAGCTGCCGGCATATAGCACTTATCGCCAATCTGCTTTATCAGCAAAAAACCCCAGCGCATTGACCTCCAGGCTTTCCAGGTGGTACCCCCCTTCCTGCACGATCAGGCACGGTAAGCGCATCGCCCGAATCCGCTCGCCCAATACCGCAAACCCTTCAGTCGTCACCGCCACCTTGCTCTGCGGGTCCAGTTCATAGATATCGAACCCCAGCGACAACACCAGCACCTCGGCGCCAAAGTCCTTCACCGCAGCCAGCGCGATCTCCAACTGGCCCATGAAGTCCGCTTCGCTAGCCCCATGCGCCATCGGCAAGTTGAGGTTGTACCCCTCCCCCGCACCACTGCCACGCTCATCCTCGAACCCGGCCACACCCGGATAGAAGTTGGTGGGGTCACCATGCACCGACACATACAGCACATCACGGCGATCGTAGAAGATCTCCTGAATCCCCTGCCCATGGTGCATGTCGGTATCGAGAATGGCCACGCGGCTGTAGCGGCTGCGCAAGGCCTGGGCAGCAACGGCAGCATTGTTGATGTAGCAGAAACCACCCGCAGCATCGAACCGCGCATGGTGCCCAGGAGGCCGGCACAGGGCATAGGCCGCCGGTTCGCCGTCAAGAATGGCCTTGGCACCGGCCACTGCACTTTGCGCAGACCAGTAGGCCGAGCGCCAGGTGTGTTCGCCTACAGGGCAGCTGCCGTCAGCCAGGTAGCGCCCGGCCTGTGCGAGGATGCCGCGCAGGGCGTTGGGCTCGCGCACGAAGATGTTGGACATGACCTCGTCGCCCCAGTCCTCGGGCACTTCCTTCCAGCGCGCATGGGCCTCTTCGAGGAAGGCCAGGTAGGCCTCGCCATGCACTGCCTTGAGCGGCTCAAGGCCGGCGTCCTCAGGCTGACGGATGTCGAAGCCCAGATCCTTGGCCGCCTGCAGCAGGCGCTGGGCGCGCTCGGGGACTTCCTGCGGGGTGCGCATGGCGCCGCGCGAGTAGTAGCTGCGCGGGTGGTGCAGCAATTGTTCGGGGTGGAAGTAGCAACGCATCAGGCTTCTCCTTGTTCGGCTTGGCCGGCGCGGGCCAGCACGGCGTTGAGCAGTACGTCGACGCCCTGGCGGGCATCCTCGGGCAGCACGTCTTCGGCTTCGTTGTGGCTCAGGCCGCCGACGCAGGGGATGAACACCATCGCCGTCGGGCAGTAGCGGGCCAGCAGGATGGCGTCGTGGCCGGCACCGCTGACAATCGACTGCTGGGCATAGCCGAGGCCGTCCACCGCCTGCTGCACGGCGGCTACGCAATCGGCATCGAATGGCGTGGCCGGGCTTACCCAGTGGCGCTCGATACGCACCTGCAACCCGCGCTGACTGGCGATGGCTTGCAGCTTCAACGTCAGGTCGCGCTCCATCGCCTCGATGGCTTCATCCCGGTGATGACGCAAGTCGACGGTGAACCGCAGCAGCCCCGCAATGGTGTTGCGCGAGGACTTGGCGATGGACAGCTCACCCACCGTGGTCAGACCTTCGGGAGCGAAGTCCGCAGCCAGCTGCTCGACCGCCTGGATCATCCGTGCCGCACCGTACAGGGCATCCTTGCGCAGCAGCATCGGCGTGGTGCCGGCGTGTGCAGCCATGCCCTCGACAGTCACATCAAGCCAGCGAATGGCCTGCCCGCCGCTGACCACGCCAATGGCCTTGGCGTTGTCTTCAAGGATCGGGCCTTGCTCGATATGCGCTTCGAAATAAGCATCCACCTGGCCACCCAGCGGGCGTTGGCCGGCGTAACCGGTGCGTTGCAGTTCGTCGGCGACGCTGATGCCATCGGCGTCGCGAATGGCCAGCGCTTCGTCCAGTGCCAGGGTACCGGTGAACACCGCCGAGCCGAACATCGCCGGGGTGAAGCGCGCGCCCTCCTCGTTGGTCCATACGGCGATTTCCAGCGGTTTGCGCGTCTGGATGTTCAGGTCATCGAGCCGGCGCACCACTTCAAGGCCGGCCAGCACACCATAAACACCATCGAAACGGCCGCCCTCAGGTTGGGTATCGAGGTGGCTGCCCATCATCACCGGCGCCGCATCCGGGTCGCTGCCGGCGCGGCGGGCGAACAGGTTGCCGATGGCATCCACCGTCAGCGTCAGGCGGGCTTCGCGGCACCAGTGGCTGAACAGTTCACGGCCAGCCTTGTCCTCGTCGCTAAGCGCCAGGCGGCAGCTACCGCCGCGGGCAGTGGCGCCGATTTCGGCCATGGCCATCAGGCTCGCCCACAGGCGTTCGCCATTGCATTTCAACATGTGCGGGTACTCCAGAAAAAAGCGGTTCGATCAAGCCAGTTCCAGGCGCTGGCTGCGGGCGTACTGGCGCGCCAGTGCGAGCACGCACACCAGCGAAATGGTTGCGATCAGGGTGTAGAACACTGCCATCGGCCACCATTGGCCGGTGAAGGTGTGGGCCAGCCAGGTACCGATCAGCGGAGTCAGGCCGCCCGCGATGGCGCCGCAGATCTGGTAGGCCAGGGAAATGGCGGTGTAGCGCACACGGGTGTCGAACATGCCGCTGACGTAGCCGGCGATCACCGCGTAGAAGGAAGCCATGCAGGCTGCGGCCAGTGCGATGCCGAGCACGATCAGCGGGCCTTGGCCGGAGCTGACCAGCACGAACATCGGGTAGGGCGAGGCCATGGCCAGCAACGCGACCAGGGCCAGGAAGCGGGTGGCACCGAGCTTTTCCGAGAGCCAGGCAGCCAGCGGCTGCACGCAGAACTGGATGATCGCGACGAAGAACAGGCACTCAAGGATCAGCGAGCGCTCCAGGTGCAACTGCTGGGTGGTGTAGCTGATCATGAAGGTGTTGGTGAAGTAGACCCCGGCAATGCCCAGGGTATTGGCACCGATGCACAGCAACAGCGGGCGCCAGGCCGTGCGCAGCACTTCGAATACCGGGGCCTGCTCCTTGCGCCGGGCCTTTTCCGCCTGCTCGCGGCTGGCGATGAACTCGGGCGACTCATTCACCCCCAGGCGAATCGCCAGGCCCACCAGTAGCAACAGTGCACTGGCCAGGAACGGCACGCGCCAGCCCCAGCTCATCAGGTCCTCTTCGGGCAGGCGGGTGACCGCGCCGAAGGCCAGCAGCGACAGGATCAGGCCCGCCGGGCTGCCGAGCTGGGCGAACGAGGCGAAGAAGTTGCGCCGGCCCTTGGGTGCATGCTCACCGGCCATCAGCACCGCCCCGCCCCACTCGCCGCCAACCGCAATGCCCTGGACGATGCGCAACAGGATCAGCAGTACTGGCGCGGTGGCGCCGATTTGCGCGTAAGTCGGCAGCAGGCCGATGCCCACGGTGACGATGCCCATCATCAGCAAGGTGATGACCAGCGATTTCTTGCGTCCGATACGGTCGCCCACATGGCCGAAGACGATGCCGCCCAGCGGCCGGGCGAAGAAGCCGACGGCGAAGGTGCCGAACGCAGCCATGGTGCTGAACAGGCTGTTGTCGGAGGGGAAGAACAGCGCGCCGAACACCAGGGCGGCGGCGGTGGCGTAGATGTAGAAGTCGTACCACTCGATCATGGTGCCGATGAATGCGGCGGCGGCGGCACGGCGTGGCTGGGCGGAAGCGGTGGGCTTCATGAGGGCTCCTTTGCTTGTTGTTCTGGCAGGAGTTGTCGGGGGTACGGGGCGCTCTGGTGGCGCTTGGCCTGATGAATCGGTGCCGGTTTCTTCGCGGGCTTGCCCGCTCCCACAGGCACAGCATTCAGAACTTGTGGTGATCCTGTGGGAGCCGGCAAGCCCGCGAAGAAGCCAACACCGACTCAGCAAACCTCGATACCTGCGATTTATCGGCCCGGGGCTATGATTAGTCAATTTTCTATTTATTATTTGCAGTATTAGCCTTGCTTATTATCGAGCCCCGCCATGCCCGACCGCCTGCTCAACGACCGCCTCGACTGGAACCTGCTGCGCACCTTCCGGGTCATCGGCCAGGAACTGTCCATCAGCCGCGCCGCCGCCCGCCTGCACCTCACCCAGCCAGCCGTAAGCCAGGCGCTCAAGCGCCTGGAGGAACAGCTCGGTCGCCAGCTCATCGCCCGACGCGGGCCGCGCTTCGTGCTGACGGAAATGGGCGAGCAGCTGTTCCAGCTGGCCGGCGAGGTCTATGGGCAGATGTCGCAGATCGGCGGGTTGCTGGAGCAGCCGGCGGACGAACTGGTGGGCAAGGTGCGCCTGCTGATGATCAGCCGCATCGTCAACGAACGGTTCGACGACTTCCTTGCCGACTTCCACCGCCAGCACCCCCGGGTGGAGCTGGAGATCGACGTTATGCGCAGCTCCGACATCGTCGCTGCCCTGCAGGAAAAAACCGCCACCGCGGGCCTCAGCCTGAACCGGCGTGCGCAGCCACGGTTGGAGCAACGGCTGTTCCTGCGCCAGCGCTATGCGTTCTTCTGTGGCAAGCACCATGCCCTGTTTGGGCAAGCCGAAGGCGACCTGCAGCGGGAGAATTTCGTCAGTTTCACCAGTGACCAGATTGGCGGCATGCTGTCGCCACTGACCATTTTTCGCGACCAGCAAGGGTTTGCCGGGCGAATCGTGGCCTCGTCACCCAGCCTTGAAGAAGTGCGCCGGCTGGTGATTGCGGGGTTTGGCATCGGTTGCCTGCCCGAGCATGTCGTGGCACCGGATGTGGACGCCGGTTTGCTGTGGAAACTGCCACCGCAGGACGGGATTGCCGATGTGGACATCCACTTGCTGTGGAACAGGGAGCAGCGCTTCAGCCGTGCCGAAGAGGTGTTCATAGAGGCGTTGCAGCAGCGCCTTGACTGAACCGGCGGTGAAGCGGGCAGGCACTGGACACAATGATGGCCAATTAGTAGCATCGAGGCCAACTGAACATTACGGACAATCTCAGTCATGGATCGCACCACCGGGATCATCAAGCGCCCTATCCATCAGCCCATCCGCCCCTTGATCACCTGGGAAGAAGCCTGGAAGGGGCCCGACGAGGGCTTGATCCGCTGCTGGGAGATTGGCCGTGAGCGGGCGCTGACCCAGCCAGAACTTGCCCGCCATTGTGTGGATGGCGCACTCCCGGTGCTGGGTTGGAAAGGTGGTCATGATCGGGCATTGAAGAAACCGATGAAGTACGGTTCGTTCAAGTATCTGGCGCAATGGCAGGGCCTTCGCGGCGAAGATCTGTTCATCGATACACGTACAGAGTTGACCCTGACTTGTCATCACACCGGCATGCTGACCACCTTCACACCGGACCAGGAAAAGTACGCCAACGCGGTGATCCTGACGGAATAGCAACGAAGCGCCAGGCGGATCGGAGCGCCGCCACAGGTACAGCCTGCATTCGCCGTACCTGTGGTGAGCGCCCCCGGAAAACGCTGCTACTTCAAATCAAACCGGTCCAGCTCCATCACTTTCTGCCAGGCCGCCACGAAGTCCCGCACGAACTTGTCACCGCCATCAGCGCTGCCATACACCTCGCTCAACGCCCGCAACTGGGCATGGGAGCCGAACACCAGGTCAACCCGGCTAGCGGTCCACTTCACCTGCCCGGTCTTGCGGTCGCGCCCTTCGAAGGTTTCGTTATCCGCAGAGGTCGGCTTCCACTCCACGCCCATGTCCAGCAGGTTGCGGAAGAAGTCGTTGCTCAGGGTACCGACCTTGTCGGTGAACACGCCCTGCTGGCTGCCGCCATGATTGGCGCCGAGCACACGCAGGCCGCCGATCAGCACGGTCATTTCCGGCGCGGTCAGGGTCAGCAACTGGGCCTTGTCCAGTAGCAGCTTCTCGGCCTTGACGCTGTAGCGGGCCTTGGTGAAGTTGCGGAAACCATCGGCCAGGGGCTCCAGCACGGCAAACGACTCGACGTCGGTCTGCGCCTGGGAGGCATCGGTACGTCCCGGTCGGAACGCCACGCTGACGTTGTGCCCGGCGTCCCTGGCAGCCTTTTCCACTGCGGCGCTACCGGCCAGAACGATCAGGTCGGCCAGGGAGATTTTCTTGCCACCGGCATTGAACTCGGCCTGGATCTTCTCGAGTGCCGCCAGCACTTTGCCTGTGCCCTGGTTCGCCGGCCAGTCTTTCTGCGGCGCCAGGCGCAGGCGGCCGCCATTGGCCCCACCACGCTTGTCCGAACCGCGGAAGGTCGACGCCGCTGCCCAGGCAGTGGCCACCAGCTCGCCAACGCTCAGGCCCGACGCCAGCACCTTGGCCTTGAGCGCGGCAATGTCCTGCTCATCCACCAGCGGGTGGTCGACCTTTGGCAGCGGGTCTTGCCACAGCAGCTCTTCGTTGGGCATTTCCGGGCCCAGGTAGCGCGCCAATGGGCCCATGTCGCGATGGATCAGCTTGTACCAGGCGCGGGCGAAAGCGTCCGCCAGCTGGTCAGGGTTGTCCTTGAAACGACGGGCGATCGGCTCGTAGATCGGGTCGAAGCGCAACGCCAGGTCGGAGGTGAGCATGGACGGCGCATGGCGCTTGGCCGGGTCATGGGCATCCGGCACGGTGCCTGCCCCCTTGCCCTCCTTCGGCCGCCACTGGTGGGCACCGGCCGGGCTCTTGGTCAGTTCCCAGTCGAAGTTGAACAGGTTGTTGAGGTACTCGTTGCTCCAGCGGGTGGGGGTGGAAGTCCAGGTCACTTCCAGGCCGCTGGTGATGGTATCGCCACCCTTGCCGCTGCCGAACTTGTTGGCCCAGCCCAACCCCTGCAGCTCCAGGCCTGCAGCTTCCGGCTCCGGACCGACGTTGTCGGCAGGGCCGGCACCGTGGGTCTTGCCAAAGGCGTGGCCACCGGCGATCAGGGCCACGGTTTCTTCATCGTTCATCGCCATGCGGCCGAAGGTTTCACGGATGTCCTTGCCCGAGGCCACCGGGTCGGGGTTACCTTCCGGGCCTTCCGGGTTCACGTAGATCAGGCCCATCTGCACGGCGGCCAGGGGGTTTTCCAGGTTGCGCTCGCCGGCCAGGTCCCGGCTTTGCTCCTCTGGGTGCTTGGCTGGCTCGGCTACCAGGTCACCCTGGCCTGGCGGCTGGGCCTTGACCTGCTCATTGCCATAACGAATGTCTCCGCCCAGCCACACCTTTTCCGAGCCCCAGTACACGTCCTCGTCCGGCTCCCACACATCGGCACGCCCGCCAGAGAAGCCGAAGGTCTTGAAGCCCATGGACTCGAGGGCGACGTTGCCGGTGAGCACGATCAGGTCGGCCCAGGAA
>Ga0209676_1000821_pt1 | contig 40451 bp, 35 predicted proteins | sample AraplaCvi_mLB_r2_FD_184282 | JGI IMG/M metagenome (GOLD analysis project Ga0209676, IMG submission 184282) | Arabidopsis root microbial communities from North Carolina, USA - plate scrape MF_Cvi_mLB_r2 (SPAdes) (version 2) | ecosystem: Host-associated > Plants > Roots > Endosphere | place: USA... | reverse complement strand
GCGGGATGGGGATCGCTCGACTCGTCTGTCGGCTGGTACCCGCAGATAACATGTTGACGGTCCCTCCACCCTGGCTCCTACATACCTCGTGGGAGCCGGGAGGAACATACAAGCCATGCTCGACTGCGCTTTTCGCAGGTCACAAACGCAGTCGAGCATGGCTCGACTCTAGAAAAAGCGAAGGCCGGCTTGCGCCGGCCTCTGCTTTATTTTGCCTTGCCCTGGTTGGCCACGGCTTCAGCGGCCTTGCGGGCGGCTTCCGGGTCACCCAGGTAGCGGAACGACTTCACGGTCAGGTCGTCGTTCAGTTCGAACAGCAGCGGGATGCCGGTCGGGATGTTCAGCTCGAGGATTTCCTCGCGCGACACGTTGTTGAGGTACTTGTACAGCGCGCGCAGCGAGTTGCCGTGGGCGGTGACCAGCACGGTCTTGCCGTCCTTCAGCTGCGGCGCGATGGCGTCGTGCCAGTACGGCAGCACGCGGTCGAGCGTGGTCGCCAGCGATTCGGTGCCCGGCAGTGCATTGCGGTCCAGGCCGGCGTAACGACGGTCGTGGATCGGGTGGCCCGGATCTTCCAGCTCCATCGGCGGCGGCGGGATGTCGTAGGAACGACGCCACACCTTGACCTGGTCCTCGCCGTGCTTGGCGGCAGTCTCGGCCTTGTCCAGGCCCTGCAGGCCGCCGTAATGGCGTTCATTGAGGCGCCAGGACTTGTTGACCGGCAGCCAGTCCTGGCCCAGTTCGGCCAGCGCACCCTGCAGGGTGTGGATGGCGCGCTTGAGCACCGAGGTGTGGGCGACGTCGAACTGCAGGCCTTCTTCGCGCATCAGGCGGCCGGCGTTGGCGGCTTCGCTGCGGCCCTGGTCGGTCAGATCGACATCGACCCAGCCGGTGAAGCGGTTGTCCAGGTTCCACTGGCTCTGGCCGTGGCGCAACAGTACGAGTTTACGGGTCACTGCAGGATCTCCAACGCGAGGAAAGGCAGGCGGACATTGTAGCCCCGCCCGCGCTCACCGCGGGCAACGGGGCCTGCTGGCGGCCGGGTAGAGTCGACTGTCAGTCGACTGCTCTTTGCCCGTGTGTCGACAATCCCGCGCTGCGCGCGAAAGTCGACCAACGGTCGACTCTACCGGTGCACGTGGCCGTGATGGCCCTGCGCATCATGGCCATGGTCATGGTCATGGTCATGGCCATGATCGTGCTTCACCGGCTGCCCGCACGCTTCGCCGCAATGATCCGCCTCGATCTGCAGGGTCACATGGTCGATGCCGAACTCCTCATGCAGACGCGCACCCAGTTCGCGGCGCAGTGCGTCGGCGTCGGTCCCCTGGCGCATCACCACGTGCGCGGTCAGCGCCGGGGTGCTCGATGCCAGTGCCCACACATGCAGGTCATGCACGTCCACCACCGCCGCATGCGCGGACAGGCCCGCGCGCACCTTGGCCACGTCGGTCCCCTTGGGCACGCCTTCCAGCAGCACGTTGATCGCTTCGCGCATCAGCACCCAGGTGCGCGGCAGCACCCACAGGCCGATCAGCACGGCCAGGATCGGGTCGATCGGCTTCCAGCCGGTCCAGCGGATCAGCAGCGCGCCGACGATCACCGCCACCGAGCCCAGCATGTCAGCCCACACTTCCAGGTAGGCGCCTTTCACATTGAGGCTTTCACCACTGCCGGCCTGCAGCAGCCGCATCGAGATGAGGTTGATGACCAGTCCGATCGCCGCGATCACCAGCATGCCGGTGGAGGCGATCTCCTGCGGCTGGCGGAAGCGCGCGATCGCTTCCCACAGGATGTAGCCGGCCACCACGAACAGCATCGCGCCGTTGATCATCGCGCCCAGCGCTTCCAGGCGGGCATAGCCGTAGGTGCGTCGTGCATCCGGCGGGCGCCGGCTCAGCCGCACCGCGACCAGTGCGATCATCAGTGCCAGCGTATCGGTGGCCATGTGCGCGGCATCGGACAGCAGCGCCAGGCTGTTGGTCCAGAACGCCCCCACCACCTCCACCACCAGGAACGTGGTGGTCAGGCCCAGTGCCCACCACAGGGGTTTCTCGTGGCGGATTTCCGAGGGAAGGTGGTCGTGGTCATGACCCATGGCAAAGCTCCTGTGCAATGCGGTCAGGCTACGCGCGGCGGGCGCGGGAGACTATTACGCTGTTTATAACATTGCAGTGCAGCGGGTCCTGAAACTATGCAGGTATCCTGCGGACGACACGCCCGCGCGCCCACCACAGCAGCGCCAATGCCGCGATGCCGGCACCCAGCAGGCACACCGCGTTCCAACCGTGGCGTGCCTGCACCCAGGTGCCGGCCGCTGCACCGGCGCCGCTGCCCACCGCGTAGAACAGCATGTACAACGCCACCAGGCGGCCATGCTGTTCAACCGGTGCACGCAGCAGCAGGGCCTGGTTGGACACGTGCAGTGCCTGCCCGCCCAGATCCAGCAGCACCACGCCCAGCAACAGCAGTCCCAGCGAGTGCGGCAAGCCCAGCAGCGGCCACCACGCTGCCAGCATCAACAGCAGTGCGGCGAGGCTGACGCGCACGGCGAAACCGCGATCCATCCAGTGGCCGACCCGGGCCGCCAGCAGCGCACCGACGATGCCAGCCAGGCCCAGTGCACCGATCGCAGCGGTCGACCAGTGCAACGGCGGCGCCGACAGCGGCAGCGGCACTGCCGCCCAGAACACGTTGAGGCCGGCAAACAGCAGCAGCGCCAGCGGCCCGCGCTCACGCAGCGTGCGGTCGTTACGCAGCAACGTGGCCATCGACGCCAGCAGCGTGCGCCACGACGGCGGCACCAGCGGCACCGGGAGGGCCGGCAATCGTCGCCACAGCAGCAGCGCCAACGCCGCCATCAACACGGCGGACAGCAGGTAGACCGCACGCCAGCCGGCCGCGGCGGCCACGCTGCCGGACACCACGCGCGCCGACAGCAGGCCGATGAACACCCCGCCCTGCACGGCGCCAACCATGCGCCCGCGCTGTTCGGCCGGCGCCAACTGGGCCGTGTAGGCGATCACCCCTTGGGTGAGCGCGGTGCCCAGCAGCCCGGCCAGCAGCATGCCGGCCAGCAACCACGCCGCCGTCTGCGCAGCCGCCAGCAGCACGAGCGCGGCCACCAGGGCCAGCAGCTGCAACCGCAGCAGGCGCCGCCGGTCGCCACGGTCGGCCAGTGGCAACAGCCCGAGCAGGGCCAGCACGCTGCCGGCCTGGGTGGCAGCCAGCACCACGCCGGCCACGGCCGTGTCGAGGGCGAAGGCCTGGGCCAACCGTTCCAGCAGTGGTTGCGCGTAGTAGACATTGGCCACGCTGGCGCCGGCGGCGACCGCCAGCAGGCCGAGCAGTGGCCGTGATACGGGATGGCTCATCTTTATGGTTGCATTTTGAAACCAGATGCACGGTAGCGCCGCTGGTTTTAAACTGCAACCAGATATCCCGGTGGAGCCCGCCATGCATGCCGACAGCCCCTGCCCCGTGGCCCGCAGCGCCGACCTGCTCGGCGACCGCTGGGCGCTGCTGGTCATCCGCGATGCCTTCGACGGCATCACCCGCTTCGGTGACTTCCAGCGCAGCCTTGGCGCGGCCCGCAACATCCTCAGCGACCGCCTGCGCCGCCTGGTCGAGGCCGGCCTGCTGGTGCAGCAGCCAGCGGCCGATGGCAGCGCCTACCAGGACTATGTGCTGACGGCCGCCGGTCGCGACCTGTTCCCGCTGCTGGTCGCCCTGCGCCAATGGGGCGAACGGCATCGTTTCGCCCCCGGTGAAGCGCATTCCACCCTGATCGAACGCACCAGCGGCGCCCCCCTGCCCCACATGCAGCCGCAGGACGCCGCCGGCCACGCCATCGCCCCCGAGCAGACGGTCGTGCGCAAGCTCTGACAGCAGGGCACATCCCCCCGAATGGGGCTCGACAGAGCTATCGGTGTCAAATAGCATTCGCTCTCAATTGCATACGATTCCTATTGACATCGGCCATGGCCGCATCTTCCCGTTCTCCTGCCACCGGCACTCCGCCGGCCAAGCGCGTGCCGCGCGGTAGCGGCCATGCCCTGCTATGGGCCCGTGGCCTGCTGGGCCTGCTCGGCGGGTACGCCGTGGCCGCCTGCTGGGCCGCCGCACTGGCGCGCCTGCTGCCCGGCGCCAAGGCCGATGCCACCCTGGTCGCCACCATGGCCGCATTCGTGGTCTACGCGTTGGCCGCCATCTGGGCCTATGCCGCACGCAGCACCCTGCGCGCCACGCTGGGCCTGCTGCTTGCCGGTGGTATCGGTGCGCTGCTGGCCTGGCTGCTGCGCGGGGGTGTGGGTTGAGCAATCTCGGTGGCATCCGCCAATCGCAGTCGGTGCTGCATACCTGGTCGGGCCTGGTGGTCGGCTGGGTGCTGTTCCTGATCTTCATCGCCGGCACCGCCGCGTACTGGAAGGAAGAATTGACCCGCTGGATGCAGCCGGAAATCGGCCTGCCTGCCAGCAGCGCAACCGCCGTCACCCAGGCCCAGCAGTTCCTTGCCCGCACCGCGCCCGACGCACAGCGTTGGAGCATCGACCTGCCTGACGCACGCAGCAGCGCGACCTCGGTCAGCTGGCAGCCGCAGGGCGAAAAGGAACGGCGCCGCGGCCAGCGCAATCCCAACCAGGCCACCCTGGATGCGGACGGCAAGCCGGTGCAGGTGCGCGAGACGCGCGGTGGCAACTTCTTCTATCGCCTGCACTTCGACCTGCACTACGTGCCGGTGCTGTGGGCGCGCTGGTTCATCAGTGCGTGTTCGATGCTGATGCTGATCGCCCTGATCAGCGGCGTCATCACCCACAAGAAGATCTTCACCGACTTCTTCACCTTCCGCCGCGGCAAGGGCCAGCGCAGCTGGCTGGATGGCCACAACGCGCTGGCGGTGCTGTCGCTGCCGTTCCATCTGATGATCACCTACACCGGCCTGATCACCCTGATGACGCTGTACATGCCGTGGGCGGTGGATGCCAACTACCCCGGCGGCCGCGATGCGTTCTTCGCCGAACTCTTCCCGCGCGCCGAGAAGGCCGAGGCCAGTGGCGTGGCCGCAACGCCGCCGGCGCTGGCCGAGGTGCTGCGCCGTGCCGAAGTGCAATGGGGCGGCGGTCATGCGGCTTCGCTGCAGATAGAACATCCGTCCGATTCGGCGATGCGCATCAGCGTGCGTCGCCACCAGGGCGACCAGATTGCCGGTGCCGCCGACGCGCTCAGCTTCGATGCGCGCGGCAACCTGCTGGATGCCGCTGCACCGCGCTCGGCCGCGGTCATCACCCGCGATGGCATGATCGGCCTGCATGCAGCGCGCTTCGCGCCCACCACCATGCGCTGGCTGTTCTTCCTGTCCGGCGTCGCCGGCACCCTGATGGTTGCAACCGGGCTGGTGCTGTGGACGGTGAAACGCCGCACCCAGCTGCCCGATCCGGCGCGTCCGCATCTGGGCTTCCGCATCGTCGAACGCCTGAACATTGGCTTCGTCACCGGCCTGCCGGTGGCGATGCTGGCCTTCCTCTGGGGCAACCGCCTGCTGCCGCTGGACGTGGCCAACCGCAGCGATGCCGAGGTGAAGGTGTTCTTCTACGCCTGGGCGGCCTGCGTGGTGCACGCGATGCTGCGCGCGCCGCGTCGCGGCTGGGTCGAGCAGCTGGCGCTGGCCGGCGTGCTGGCGCTGGGCCTGCCGCTGTACAACCTGGTCGCCTGGCACGGTGGCGCCGTATCCGCGCTCGCTGCCGGTGATGGTGCCAAGGCCGGCATCGATATCGGCCTGCTGCTGATGGGCGCCAGCCTGCTGTGGGCCGCACGCAAGGTCCATCGTTTCGTCCCGGCACAGCGCAAGCCGCGCGCCGCACGCACGGGCGCCTCCGCCGCTGCCGGGGCCAGCGCATGAGCATGCTCGCCCTGCTGCTGGCCGCCGCCGGCTTCGCCTGCCTGGCGATGGCGATGGAGCGCCATCACCGCGATGTGGCCGGCCATGCGCCGCCCACGCCGCGCCGTCGCCTGCTGCAGGTGCTCGGCGTGCTGGGGCTGCTCGCCAGCCTGCTGGCCAGCATCGCGGCCTGGGGCGTTGCACAGGGGTTTGTTGGTTGGTGCGGCGTGCTCGCCGCCGGTGCCGGGGCGATGGTGCTCTGGCTCAGTTTCCGCAGCCCGACCAAGCCGGCGCCACGGCCGTCTTCCCGTTCCTGATCTAGAAACCGAGGTTCCACCATGTATCAGCCTTCCTCTGGCGCCCTGCGCCGGAACGCCCTCGCCTTGTCGCTCGCCTGCGCCGCCGCGCCGGCCTTCGCCCAGGACAGCGCGCCGACCACCACCGAACTGGACCGGGTAATGGTCACCCAGCGCACCGAGGGCTACCAGGTCTACGGCACCAATACCGCCACCAAGCTGCCGCTGACCCTGCGCGAAACCCCGCAGTCGCTGACCGTATTCACCCGCCAGCGCATCGAGGATTTCAACCTCATCACCATTTCCGAGGTGCTGCAGCAGACCCCGGGCGTCACCATCCAGTCCTACGACAGCAACCGCACGCTGTTCAACGCGCGCGGCTTTGCCATCAACAACTTCATGTTCGATGGCATCCCTAGCAACTACACCACCGGTGCGGGCGGCAATTCGATCCTCAGCGACACCTCCATCTACGAGCGCATCGAAGTGGTGCGCGGCGCCAGCGGCCTGGTCACCGGCTCGGGCAATCCGTCGGCCACGGTGAACATGGTGCGCAAGCGCCCGACCGAGACCTTCCAGGCCAGCACCAGCCTCAGCGCCGGCTCGTGGGACTACAAGCGTGCCGAAGTGGATGTCTCCGGCCCGCTCAGCAAGGGCGGGCGCGTGCGTGGACGCTTCGTCGGCGCCTTCACCGACAAGGAAAGCTGGGTGCGCTTCCAGCATGACACGTCGCCCAGCCTGTACGGTGTCATCGAAGCCGACCTGACCGACAGCACCCGCCTGCGCGCCGGCATCGATTACCTGAAGACCGGCTCCGATGGTGGTGCGTGGAGCGCCTCGCCCCTGTACTTCCGCGACGGCACGCGTGCGCACATGCCGCGTTCCTACAGCGCTGCGGCGCGCTGGAACGAATGGAACCGCGAGAGCACCAACTACTTCGCCACCCTTGAGCAGCAGCTCGGCGCCGGCTGGAGCGGTCGCCTGGCCTACAACCACCGCGCCACCGACACCGACTCGCTGCTGATGGCCGGCTCAAATACCGGCAACTGGGCCGATGCGGTGACCGGCCTGGGCCTGCGCATCGCCGACACCTACTCGGTGTCGGAGACGCGCGAAGATGCCTTCGACCTGTACGCCTCCGGCCCGTTCCAGCTGTTCGGCCGTTCGCATGAGCTGATCGTGGGCATCAACCACTACGACCGCGACCTGGACGCCATCCGCGCCGGCATCACCTCGCGCCCGTACAACGTCAACGCCTTCCCCAGCATCTACGAGTGGGACGGCAACATCGGCAAGCCGACCACCTACAGCTACGGCATCCCGTCGAATACGGTGAACACCACCGAGACCGGCTACTACGCCGCTGTGCGCCTGAACCCGATCGACCCGCTGAAGATCATCGCCGGTGCGCGTTACTCCGATTACCGCACCACCACCGACAACTACGACGTCAACGGTGTGTTCACCAGCCGCAGCGCGCGCACCACCGCGCACGAGCTGACCCCGTACGTGGGCGTGCTGTACGACCTCAGCAGCAGCATCACCGGCTTCGTCAGCTATTCCGACGTGTTCCAGGCCACCGCTCGCCGCGACATCAACAACCAGCTGCTCGATCCGACCACCGGCGGCAACTACGAGTACGGCCTGAAGGGTGAATTCTTCGGCGGCCGCCTGTACACCTCGTTGAACGGCTTCTACATGAAGCAGGACAACGTGGCCGAGCTCGACCCGAACGGCGGCGAGATCAAGCTGCCCGATGGCAGCTCGCCCTACATCGCCAGCAAGGGCATCACCACCCAAGGCGGCGAGTTCGAAGTGTCCGGTTCGATCACCGACCACTGGAGCATGACCGGCGGCTACACCTACAGCTACAGCAGCAACCCCGATGGCAGCCGCTTCGCCAGCACCAGCCCGATGCACCTGGCGCGCTTCAACACCACCTGGAGCCACGGCCAGTGGACCGTCGGCGGCGGCTTCAGCGTGCAGAGCGGGATCTACCAGATGCAGCCGATCCCCACCGGCCGCTTCAATGCCAACGGCACCCCGGTGACCGCCACCGGCAAGATGAGCCAGGGCGGCTACGTGCTGTTCGACCTGATGGGCCGCTACCGCATCAACGACAACCTGAGTGTGGGTGTGACGGTCACCAACCTGTTCGACAAGGTCTATTACCGCAACGTCGGCTTCTTCAACGCGGGCTACTGGGGCGAACCGCGCCGCGTGCTGTTCAACCTGCGCGCGAAGTTCTGAGGTCCCCGCGCGGCGTCGGGCACCCGATTGCGCACAGCGACCCCCACCTTCGGCGCATGCTGCCGGGGTGGGCAACGGCGTAGCATCAGGGGCGGGCCTTCGGGCCCGCCGTTTTTTTGTTGCCCGCCGAGGAACCCACCATGCTGCACCGCCGCCTGCTCCACCCTGCCCTGATGCTGTTGCCGCTGGCCCTGCTGGGCGCGCCGTCGCTGCAGGCACGCGAGGTGGCCGCGCCGGCCGAGCATGTCGACGCCGATGGTCCCTACGTGTTCCGCGTCGGCGACCAGCTACGGGCGAAGTGGATCTGCGGCGACGAGGTGCAGATGCGCACCCTCCCGGCCGATGTCGAAGGCACCGATTTCACCCCGCAGTGCGGCTACGCCCACAGCGTGCATGTGCTGCCGCCGGTGGCGCCCTCGGTGTCGGTGCTACCGGCCACGCCGCGCATCGTCGCGGTGTCCGACATCCACGGCCAGTACGGCCTGCTGGTTCGGCTGCTGCGCGCCAACAAGGTGATCGACGCGCAGGACCAATGGGCGCTGGGCAAGGACACCCTGGTGATCGCCGGCGATGTGTTCGACCGTGGCCCGCAGGTGACCGAGGCATTCTGGCTGCTCTACCGGCTGCAGCAGCAGGCCGCGGCGGCCGGCGGCGCGGTGCACTTCGTGCTCGGCAACCACGAAACCATGGTGCTCTACGACGACCTGCGCTACGTCAATCCCAAGTACCTGCGCAGCGCCCAGCTGCTGGGCCGCAGCTATCCGCAGCTGTACGCGGGCGATTCGGTGATCGGCCAGTGGCTGCGCACCCGCCCGGTGCTGCTGAAGATCGGTGACACCCTGTTCCTGCACGGCGGCATCTCGCCCGATGCGGTGCAGCTGGCGCTGGACCCGGCCACCACCAATGCCGCCTACCAGGCCTCGCTGGGCACGCCCAAGGCCGAGGTGAAGGCAGACCCGGCCACCGCGCCGCTGTACGACGGCAAGACCAGCCCGATCTGGTACCGCGGCTACTTCGATGGCCAGCTGGACAGCAGCGGCGTGCAGGCCGTGCTCGACCAGCTGCACCTCAAGCGCATCGTAGTCGGCCATACATCGATGCCGCACGTCAGCACCTTCCATGGTGGCCGCGTGATCGCCATCGACAGCAGCATCAAGAACGGCGAGAACGGCGAGCTGCTGTTCATCGAGAACGGCACGCTCAGCCGCGGCCTGCTGGACGGTACGCGCGTGCCGTTGGCCGAGGGCGTGCCGGGCGTGGATGGCTGACTCCAAGCAAACTCAACCGCCGTTGGCCTTGGTAGAGTCGAGCAAGCTCGACTCTACCCATCAGGAACCGCCGCCATGTCCCAGACTGTCATCCCGCAGCTGCGCATGCTGCACGCCGACACCACCCTGCCGTTCTACGTGCAGGGCCTGGGCTTCTCCGTCAACTGGGAGCATCGCTTCGGCGTTGGCATGCCGCTGTTCGCCCAGCTCACCCGCGAGGGCCAGACCCTGTTCCTCAGCGAACATGCCGGCGACTGCCAGCCCGGCGGCGCGGTGTACTTCAAGGTGGATGACGTGGAGGCGGTGTTCCGCGCCTTCAGCGCCGCCGGCGTGCCCATCCCGCAGCCGCCGCACGATACCGACTGGGGTACCCGCGAGATGCTGCTGGTGGACCCGGACGGCAACCGCCTGCGCTTTGCCACCCACAGCGACTGAACGAGGCGGACTTGAGTGGAATATATGAAACGTATACGCTTCATATATCCCCTCTCGAGAGTCCGCCGTGGGCATCGTCAACATCGATGACACCCTGCACGACCAGCTGCGTCGTGCCTGCACCGTCTCCAGCCGATCGATCAACGCCCAGGCCAACTTCTGGATCCGGGTCGGCATGCTGTGCGAACTGAACCCGACCCTGAGTTTCCAGGACATCGTCGCCAGCGAACTGCGCGCGGCCGGCGTGCAGCCGCCGCTGCTGGCCCCCGGGCAGGCCTGAGCCGATGGCCATGGTCAAGCGCCCCGACGAGATCGCGCTGATGGCCGAGTCCGGGCGCCTGCTTGCGCAGGTGTTCGCCGCACTCGACGCCCTGCCGCTGGAAGGGCGCAGCACGATGGACATCAACGACTTCGTCGAGCGGATGATCGTCGACGGGCTGCACGCGCGGCCGGCCAGCAAGGGCCAGTACGGTTTCCCGTACGTGCTCAACACCTCCATCGACAACGTCATCTGCCACGGCGTGCCCAGCCATGAGGACGTGCTGCGCAGCGGGCAGATCGTCAACCTCGACATCACCCTGGAAAAGAACGGCTACATCGCCGATTCCAGCACCACCTACCTGGTGGGCGACGTCGACTACGCCGCGCGGAAGCTGGTGACGGTGGCCCACCAGGCCATGTGGAAAGGCATTGCCGCGGTGCGCCCCGGCGCGCGCCTGGGCGACATCGGCCATGCCATCGCCCGCCATGCGCGCAGCCACGGCTACAGCGTGGTGAAGGAGTACTGCGGCCACGGCATCGGCCAAGAAATGCACGAGGACCCGCAGATCCTGCATTACGGCCACGCCGGTACCGGCCTGGAACTGCAGGAAGGCATGGTGTTCACCATCGAACCGATGCTCAACCAGGGCAAGCCGGCCATCCGCCAGCTGCCGGAGGAATGGCCGGTGTACACGCGCGACGGCAAGCTCTCGGCGCAGTTCGAACACACCGTGGCGGTGACCGCGCAGGGCGTGCGCGTGCTGACCCTGCGCCCGGACGAAACGCCACTGTGCGCGATTGATGCGGCCTAGAGCGGGCGTAGCAGCAGCAACAACGCCAAACTTGCCATGAACAGCGCGATGCCTGCATCCAGCACGCGCCACGCGTTCGGATTGCGGAACAGCGGCTGCAGCAGCCGCGCGCCATAGCCCAGCGCGCAGAACCACAACACACTGGCCACGCAGGCGCCGACGGCAAATGCCCAGCGCAGCTCGCCGGGGTAACGCGTGGACAGGCTGCCCAGCAGCACCACCGTGTCCAGGTAGACGTGCGGGTTGAGCAGGGTGAAGGCCAGGCAGGCCAGAAGGACCTGCCGCCGGTTGCCACCCTCGCTGCTGGCGGCGGCCAATGCGCTGCCGCCACGCCACGCGCGCAGGCCGGCCTGCAGCCCGTACCAGCCGAGGAAGGCCGCGCCGCCAAAACGCAGCACCTGCAGCAGCAGCGGCCACTGCAGCACCAGCGCGCCCATGCCGCCGACCCCGGCCAGGATCAACGCGATGTCCGCGCCCATGCAGGCCAGCACCACCATGCCCACATGCCTTCGTTGCAGCCCCTGGCGCAGGACGAAGGCATTCTGCGCGCCAATGGCGATGATCAGGCCGGCGCCTGCAAAGAGGCCGGCCAGGGCCGCGGTAATCCACATCGGTACTGCCATCGCATAGGGAAGGACGCGAAGGGTGGCGCCTGCAGGCGGTTAAGCCCAGCTGGTTTTTCTTTATCCTGTGCAGGAAAACTGAAGAGGCCCGGCATGAACCTGGTACACCCGCAACTGGCCGCCTTCGCCGCGGTGCTGGAAGAAGGCAGTTTCGAAGCCGCTGCCAGACGACTGGCGATCAGCCCGTCGGCGCTGTCGCAGCGGATCAAGGCGCTGGAAGACCGCCTGGGCCAGGTGCTGCTGGTGCGCCAGGCACCGTGCCGCCCCACCGCTGCCGGCGAGGTCCTGCTGCGCAGCGTGCGGCCGATGCAGGCCCTGCAGGCCGAGGCACTGGCCGAGCTGCTGCCCGAGCGCGGCAATGACGCCACCCGCACGCCGATCCCGCTGGCGGTCAACGACGACTCGCTGGACACCTGGTTCGTCGCCGCCATCGCCGAGCTGCACCAGCGCCATGGCTACCTGTTCGACCTGCGCATGGACGACCAGGACCACACGCTCCAACTGCTGCGCGATGGCAGCGTCCTCGGCGCGGTTACCGCCGAAGGCCGCGCGTTGAAGGGCTGCAACGTGCACCCGCTGGGAGCGATGCGCTACCACGCCATCGCCTCGCCGGCCTTCGCCCGCCGCTGGTTCGGCAAGGGCATGCAGGCCGATGCGCTGGCCGTGGCACCGATGATCGTGTTCAACCGCAAGGATGAACTGCAAGCGCGTTTCCTGCGCCGCCTGACGCGTGCGCGGCTGCAGCCGCCGGTGCACTACCTGCCCTCCTCCACCGGTTTCGTCGAAGCCGCCGCGCGCGGACTGGGCTGGTGCCTGGCGCCGGAAACGCTGATCGCGCCGGCGCTGGCTGCAGGCAATGTCGTGGTGCTCGAACCAGACCGATGGCTGGATGTGCCGCTGTACTGGCAGCATGCCGCGGTGCGTTCCAGCACGCTGCAGCACATCACCCGGGCGCTGCGCAGCGCCGCGGAGGGTTGTCTGCGCTGAAGCACCTGCGGCGCGCACCGCGCCGACAACGGCTTCACGGCACATCCACTAGTTTTTGCCGGACTCTTTACGGAAGACGGACCCGACGTGCACCTGCAACGTCCTTGCCCGCGACGGCACCGCGCACGTTGGCCGATGGTGGTCTGCGCCACGCTGCTGACGGCCACCAGCGTCGCGCAGACGGCGGCCGACCCTGCCGTGGCTCCTGCCCTGCAATGGGAACAGGCTCGACAGCGGCTGGAACAGGTTTCCGATGCGCTGGCGGCGGCCGATGCCGGTGTGCGCAACAAGCAGGAACTACAGGAAGCCACGCGCCTGCTGCGCCTGCCCGAGATCACCGGCGAAGTGCGCCGCCTGCAGTTCCAGAAGACCCTCACCCTGCCGCTGGGCTCGCTGGCACCGGTGGCCGAGGCCTATGGCATCGATTCGCCGCTGAGCTTCACCGAACGCGACTGGCGCACCCGCCCGGTGGTGACCGCGGTGCTGCCGCTGTACACCGGCGGCGTGATCCCGGCGGCGCAACGTGCGGCCGGTGCCGCGAGCGAACAGGCCAGTGCCGAACGCGAAGCGCAGCGCCAGTCGCTCACCGTGCAGCTGGCCCAGGCCTATTTCGGCCAGCGCCTGGCCGAACAGGCGGTGGACGTGCGCCGCGACGTGCGCGACGGCCTCAACCGCCACCTGTCCGATGCGGAGAAACTGGAACGCGAGGGCTTCGCCACCCGCGCGCAGCGGCTGCAGGCCACCGTGGCCCGCGACAAGGCCGAGCGTGAGTACCAGAAGACCCTCAACGACCTGGCCACGCTGAAGGCCGCGCTGGCCACCCTGCTGCGCAGCGGTGGCGAGGTGCGCCCGGTGTCGCCGCTGTTCGTGCAGCGCGCGCCGCTGGAACCGGTGGCCAGCTTCGAACGCATCGCGCAGGCGCGACAGCCGCAGATCCGCCGCCTGCAGGCGATGGTTGCCCAGGCCGAACAGGGCGTGCGCGTGCAGCAGGCCAAGTTGAAGCCGCAGATCTTCGCCTTCGGCCAGTACGACTTCCGCCGCCGCGACGAAATGCTGACCGATCCGGACTGGGCCTTCGGCATCGGCCTGAAGTACACCTTCCTGTCGCCCAGCTCGCGGCCGGCGCAGATCAGTGCGGCACGCGCGCAGCAGGAACAGGCCGAAGCCGGCCTGCGTGAAGCCGAGAACCAGGTCGCCCTCGGCGTGCGCAAGGCATGGACCGACCTGGAAAGCGCGCGCCAGCAGTTCGTGCTGCTGGACAGCAGCATCGCCCAGGCGCAGGAAAACCTGCGCTTGCAGGAACTGGCCTTCCGTGAGGGACAGGCGACTTCGCTGGATGTGATCGACGCGCGGCTGGGCCTGGGTGGCGCCCGCGTCGAACGCGCACAGGCCGCCTACCAGTACGACATCGCACTGGCGCAACTGTTGGAAGTGAGTGGACAGATGGACCGTTTCGAAGACTATCGGCGCCGTGCGGACGAGGTGATCGACCATGAGTGACGTGCTGCACGACGAATCCACCACGCCGCCTGGCAAGCGCCGTGTGGGCATCCTCCTGGTGGGGGTGCTGCTGGCCGTGGTGGTGCTGGGCCTGTGGCTGGCCTGGCGCCGGCCGGCCGACCAGATCCAGGGCATGGCCGACGCCGATACCCTCAACGTTGCCGCCAAAATCACTGCCCGCGTGGCCGAACTGAAAGTGCGCGAAGGTGACCGCGTGCAGGCCGGGCAGATCGTGTTCCTGCTCGACAGCCCGGAAGTGGCGGCAAAGGAACAGCAGGCCCACGGCGCACTGGCCGCCGCACAGGCAGTGGCCGACAAGGCCGACGAGGGCGCGCGCAGCGAGGACATCCGCGCCGCCGAAGCCAACTGGAAGCGGGCCGAGGCCGGTTCCACCCTGGCCGAAGCGACTGCGCGCCGCGTGCAGAACCTGTTCAACGAAGGGGTGATGACCCGGCAGAAGCGCGATGAGGCGCAGGCCCAGGCAACCAGTTCGCGCGAGCTGGCCCGCGCCGCACGCGCGCAGTACGACATGGCGCTGGCCGGGGCACGCGAGCAGGACAAGCGTGCGGCGCAGGGCCAGGTGCAGCAGGCACAGGGTGCGGTGGCCGAGGTCAATGCCGCACGCGCCGAAGTGGAAGGGCGCGCACCGGTGGCCGGCGAGATCAACAAGCGCATGGCCGATCCAGGCGAACTGGTGCCGGCGGGCTATCCGGTGTTCACCCTGGTCGACATCGACCGCATGTGGGTGTCGATGAACCTGCGCGAGTCGCAGATGGAGGGCCTGAAGATCGGTAGCACCCTGCGCGGCAGCATCCCGGCATTGGACCAGGACGCCGAATTCAAGGTGTATTTCATCAATCCGGCCGGCGACTACGCCACCTGGCGCACCACCCGCCAGTCCTCCGGCTACGACGTCCGCAGCTTCGAGGTGCGGGTGCGCCCGGTACGCCGCATCGAGGGCTTCCGCCCCGGCATGAGCGTGCTGTTCGCATGGCCCCCGCACTGAGCCCGGGCAACAGCGGCTTCGCGGCGTCGTGGCGGCGCGAACTGCGCACGCTGCGCGGCAATCGGGCCGACATGCTGCTGGTCACCGCACTGCCGCTGTTGATGCTGGTGCTGATGGCGTGGATGTTCAGCCCCGCAGTGATGCGCGATGTGCCGATTGCCGTCGTCGACCTGGACCACAGCAGCGACAGCCGCCTGCTGCTGCGCATGCTCGACGCCAGCCCCGGCGTCCGCGTGGCCAGCCAGCCGGTGGCAATGGAGGAGGCCCGTGCGCAGCTGCGCCAGCTGCAGGTCTACGCCATCGTGCTGGTCCCGCGCGATGTCACCCGGCAGGCGCTGCGCGGCCAGCAGGGCACGGTGTTCGCCTATTACAACGCCACCTACATGACCACCGGCCAGTCCGCCGCGCGTGACATCGGTGATGCGGTGGCCGCGTGGAACGCACGCCTGCTGCACGAACGCATCGCCCTGCAGGTCGGCCCCGGCAAGCTGCGCGCGGCACCGATCGCCGTGCAGTCGGACATCCTCTACAACCCTGCGCGCAGCTACGAGCTGTTCCTGCTGCCGCTGATCTTCCCCGCCGTGCTTTCGCTGGTGCTGGCGCTTGCGGTGGCCGGCAGCCTGGGCCGCGAGATCCGTGATGGCACCCTGCCCGGCTGGCTTGGGCGCACACCGTGGCCGGCCCTCGCCGGCAAGATCGCACCGTATGTCCTGCTGTTTTCGCTGTATGGCGCGCTGGGCGTGGCCTACCTGGCATGGCTGCGCGGCGACGGCATCGCCGGCAGCGTATTCCTGCTGCTGCTCGGCCAGCCCCTGTTCTATCTGGCCACCGCGGCCTACGCCCTGTTCTTCGTCGGCGTCACCCGTGACATGGGCACGGCGCTGTCGGCCGTCGGCCTCAGCATCGGCACCGCGTTGGCCTTTTCCAGCGCCACGTTCCCGGTCATCGACGCACCGCTGTTCACCCGCATCTGGCACCTGCTGCTGCCGCTCAGCGCGTACATCAGGCTGCAGACCCAGCAGCAGTTCGTCGGTGCGCCGCTGGCGGTGTCGCTGTGGCCGCTGGGCACGCTGCTGCTGATGATCGTCATCGCCGGTGGCGTGGGTGGCTGGCGCCTCCTGGCGTTCGCCCGCAGCGCGCAGGCCGCGCGACCGGCCGGGGCCGACGCATGAGCGCGGTCTGGGCCAGCCTGCGGCAGACGTTGCTGGCAGTGCTGCTGGACCGCTACGCCATCGTGGTGATGGTCGGCGCGGTCATCCTGTACTCGTTCTTCTACCCGGCCGCGTACCGGCATCAGGTCGCGGGCAACCTGCCGATCCTGGTGGTGGACCAGGACCACAGTGCTACCAGCCGCGAATTGCTGCGCAAGCTCGACGCGCTGCGCGTGGCCCGCGTAGTCGGCCAACCGGCCAACATCGACAACGCACGTCGTCAGCTGGAGGCCGGTGATGCTGAAGGCATTGTGCTGATCCCGGCCAACCTGGAGCGCGACATCCTGCGTGGCCATCCGGCGAAGCTGGTCCTGCTAGGCAACGGCGCCTACCTGGGTCGCGCCAGCTGGGTGCTGGGCAGCGTGGCCAATGCATTGGGATCCTTCGGGCGCGACGCGGCGGTCACCCAGGCCGCCTTCATGGGGGCACCGCAGGCGCCGCCGGTTACCCTGGTGCAGCGGCCGCTGTACAACACGCAGGAAGGCTATGGCAGCGCGATCGTGCCGGGCGTGGCCGAGCTGATCGTGCACCAGACCCTGCTGATGGGCATCGGCGTGCTGCTTGGCGGGCGCCGTCTGGCCCTCGGCCGGCGCCTGCGCTTCGACCTGCCGACGCTGACCGGCATGGCGCTGGGCTTCGGCCTGATCGGTCTGTTCGGGCTGTTCTATTACGCCGGATTCACTGCCTGGGTGCAGGACTATCCGCGTGGCGGCAATCCACTCGGTCAGCTGTTCGGCGGCACGTTGTTCATCGCCGCCACGGTGGCCTTCGGCCTGTTCGTCGGCAGCTTCTTCCGCACCCGCGAACGCGCGTTCCAGTACATCATCGCCACGTCCATCCCGCTGTTCTTCCTGGCCAACCTGTCGTGGCCCACGATGATGACGCCGCCGCCGCTGGTGTGGCTGTCGCAGCTGCTGCCCACCACCTCCGGCATCAACCTGATGGTGCGGCTGACGCAGATGGACGCCAGCCTGGCGGATGTCAGCCACGAACTGGCCACCCTCGGCGTACTGCTGCTGCTCTACGGCAGCCTCGCCGTCTGGCGCCTGCACGGCGCCTCGATCAGGGGTCCGGGGCGTACCAGAACGGAATAAAGTACTCGCGCCGGCGATCCGCGCCGCGCTCCGGGCCCTCGCCATTCCACAGCAGGTGCAGGTCGTGCCGGCCCGGTGCCAGCCCGGCCATCGGCAGGTAACCGGCCAGCCCGCGCATGTCGAGGTCACGCCGCTCCATCGGCACGAAGGCGCGCAGGTCAACCGGCCTGCCGTCCAGCTGCACTGTCCAGAGCTGGGCCAGGCAGTCCACCGCCGCGATCGCGGCCGCTGCACCTTGCGCATCGTTGCGGCCATCCGGCAGCTGCGTGCAGCGCGTGCGCGCCACCCCGTTGTCGCGCTGCGGTCGATGTGGAATGAACAGCCGCAGCTGCGTTCCACTGATGGTGTCGGCGGGAATCATCGGGTACGGCAGCAGCTGGTCATGCGACGAGCGCATCGATTCGTAGTGCGCGCTGAGCATGCCGTGGTCCACCGCTTCGCCGGTGATGATCTGGTAGCGGTTGAACAGCGAAAACGTCACCGAGCCGGCCACCTGCAGGCCACCCAGAAGCATCGCCACCATGATCGCGCCCAGATAGGCCACGATGAAAAACTGCGAGCGCAGGTTGCTCTGGATCGTCAACTGCATGGTCTGGATCAAGCGCATCAGCGGTATCCGCTGCAGGGCGCCGAGCACCCAGTGCAGCACGCGCTGCTGGCGTTCGCTCGGCCGACCGCGCGCCTTCCGGCGTGCAATGGACTTTTCCAACAGCAGGGGCAGCAGCCCCACCATCAGCAGGGCCAGCATCACCACGCCCACGAAGATCGTGGCCGCCGTTTCCGAGCCACCGCACAGCGCGCCGACCAGCATCGCCAGCCCGAGGATGATGATCGCCATCACCAGCGTGCCGGCCAGGGTCTGCACGCACATCAGCGTGGTGGAGAACAGCATCGTCGCCAGCCGGTCGGCACGCTGGATGCTGCCGTCGAGGCCGCCATCGCGCGCACGCATGAAGGCACGCGAGACCGGCCCCATCTTCGGCAGGTGGTCCCAGTCGATGCCCTTCGGGAAGTGCGACTTCAAGCCCACCAGGCCGATCCAGTAACCGCGCACGGTCAGGTGCGCGATCAGCGCCACCGCCATCACGTAGCACATGCCCACGCTGATGCTGAAGACGAACCACAGCACCTGGAAGTACATGCCCTCGGTATGCAGGCTGCTGCGTGCCCAGATGTCGAACAAATAGCCCGGCACGGCCAGCAGCGCGAAGGCCAGCAGGCCGGAAATGAACAGCTCCAGCTCATCGGTGCGCTCGCGCAGACGGCCGAAGCGGATACTCGCCTCCTGTGCCTCATCGGTGTCGGCAGCGGTCGCGAGCGGTTCGGCAGCGGGCGATTCGTTCACAGGGCGTTCATCCGTGGAATTCGGCGCAGTATAGGGTGCGCGCCGCGCCTTGCAATACGTCCGCCCACGACGACGAACGCCAGCCCAAGGGGCCGGCGTTCGAGGCACCGCGTCGTGGAAGGGAGCGGGTATCAGGTCGTGCGGGTACTCAGCGGTAGACGCGCTCGCAGCGGCGCTCGACCACGCGGTCACCGGTCTTGTTCTGGTGGTTGCCCTGGATCTGGCGACCAGCTGCGCCGCCGGCCACGGCACCAGCCACGGTCGCCAGCTTCTTGCCGTTGCCGCCGCCCACCTGGTTGCCCAGCAGGCCGCCGACCACCGCACCGGTGGCCGTACCGGCAATACGGTTGGGATCGCGCGAGTTGCGCTGCACTTCCACGTTTTTGCAGACCACGCGGCTGCCATCGTTGAACTTGCGGCCTTCATCGCGCGGGCCGTAGCTTTGTGCGCCGGCGACCGACGAAGCCGCCATAAGGCTGCCGAGCAGCAGTACGCGAAGGGAGGTGTTCATGGCGATCTCCTGTGATCCGATGTGGGTCCAGTCTCCCGCCGGCAACGCCAACCGAAGGTGAAATACCGGTCGACGGCGCCTGAACGGCCATGCGGCGTTCAGCGATGCGACGCTGGCGTTGGCACCGCGTGTCCTACAGTGCGTGCATGACCCTTCACCTGCAGATCGACGGACGTGCGATCACCGGCATCGACAGCCTCTATGCCGAGTTCAACCGTGTGTTCATGGCCGGCGAAGACTGGCAGCTCGGGCCCAGCCTGGATGCGTTGGACGACCTGCTGTATGGCGGTTACGGCGCATTGCAGGGGCACGCCGCGGCGACGGTGACCTGGCGCGATGCCGAGCTCAGCCGCGCTGCGTTGGGCATGGACGCGACTCGCGCCTGGCTCCAGGCAAAACTGCAGCAGCCCGGCACCTTCAACGCCGATATGATCGGCCGTCAGCTGGATGCGCTGGAGCGCGGCGAAGGGCAGACCTACTTCGAGATCGTGATGGAGATTTTTGCCGGCCACCCGCGCATCACCCTGCTGCCGCGGTGAACGCACCCGGCGCTACCATGCAGCGTTGCGCGGCCACTTGAGTCGTCCAGCTGCAGGCCGGGCGCTGGCCCGGCCGACACAGCACCACGCGCCACCAGCGCCCGGACGTGCTGTACGTCGAGCACACGCTGAAGGCGGCCAAAGCCGATATCGGCGCCGCTGGACCAAGCCAAAATCAGCAAGGACATGAGCTGGCCGAGGTGCGTTATCGCAATGGCATCGACAGCAGGCTGGACCTGCTGGACTCGCAGCGTACCGACGATGCCGCCCAGCAGGACCTGCTGACCCTGCGCCTGGCCGAGGCGACCAACCGGGTAACGCTGTAAAAGGTGCTGGGTGGGGGGTGCGGATGCGCTGGCGGGTAGTGGTGGAACGTGGGCGACGGAGGATTAGCCTGTGTAGTCACCGGGTAAACGGCCCAAGAAGCAACTCGACCCATCACTTGGCAAAACAGACCCAATCAGTTTCCAACGGCGGGAAGCACCGAACTATAGGTCCCAAGTGTCGCATTCAGCACAGGCAGTCCCCGCAGCATGACGTGATCTGCCCTTCTCGAGTTACTAATTTTTGCAAAGAACGTTGCGGCTCGAGATCCCACCAACGCTCATGGCACGGCAATCCAGACCCACCCTATCCGGATGGAATCGCAGTTGACGTGACCGGAAAAAACCAGCAAATACAAACCTTCGAGGGTGCGGAAGCGCAGCTCTGCCTGCCGTCGGAAATCGTGAATCCGCACGCGCGTGAGCACCTCCATCCGGCCGTACTTTGCAGATGATCGCTCGAAGGACAGTGTTGACTGCCCCAGATCACGACGGCCTAACTCCCAGCTACTGCTCGGCCAGATTCTCGGGGTCAAGCGGAAGACGCGACGCGGAAGCAACGCGAATTGAGAGGTAGCGCGCGAAGTCAGAAACCATGGCGGCAGTATCTCTGCGCATGGCCGTGCCTGCCTTGACCCATGAAGGAGTATGGCGATGCAGGGATATCTGGCGATTCAACGCAACGTGATCCGCTTCTGTGTCGCGCGCATTGTGCTCTTCAGCTCCACGGCGCAGGCGGAGACCTACTGGCTCGATTCCCGCTTCGACGATAGCCAACCGCACTATCCAACGATGCAGGAGGCCTGTGTCTCGGGCGAACTGGAACGCCGCCTCGATGGCTATCGCGCAAAGAGTGCGCTACCTCACCGCTACGCGGCTGTATCCGTCGGCCCTTATCTGGATGGCGAGGCCATGTGCAGGGGGCAACTGCAACGGCGTCAGTTCAATTCATGGCTGCCCGTCGAAATCGTGAACACGTTCGTCTATGGGCCACGCGGCGCCAGACCGCCGTGCCCGCTCGATGGCCTGGCCGACCCGGACACGGGGCAGTGCGGCATGCCCAAGTGCGACAGCAACTGCCCTTCGGATGGAGGCAATCGCTCAAACCCCATTGCCAGCGCGACAGGCAACAAACGTCAGCAGGAGACGGACTATATCGGAGCAGGCGCCTTCCCACTGCAGTTCGTTCGGGTCTACAACAGCCATCGTGTGCCGGACAGCCGAGCGCTTCCTGTCGGCATTGGCTGGACCCACAACTACGCAGCCAAGCTCGATCCCGTGACCAATGCCACCGGCTCGATTACCCGTATTCGAGCCCACAGGCCAAATGGCGCCATCCAGACCTTCAGCCCCATCAATGGTGAATGGACTGCAGGTGCAGACGTCCCGGAAAGACTGACCGTCATCCTTTCTGCTGGGTCACTTGTTTCGGCGACCTATCGCCGCGCGGATGATTCTGTCGAAACCTACGACGAGCTCGGCCGCCTGAGCTCCATCACTTCGCGCGACGGGCTCGTACAGACGCTGTCCTATGCCGTGGGTTCTGGGACTTCACCGTACGTCCAACGCGTTACCGATCCACAGGGACGCGCCCTGGTGTTCGGGTACACAGACGGTCGCTTGACCAGTCTTACCGATGGCACCGGAGCGGTCATTACCTACGCGTACAGTGGGAACGATCTGACCTCCGTGACCTATCCCGAGCCATTGTCCGGCTCGGCGACACGTATCTATCACTACAGTGAACCCGGCCAGACGGGAGGGATAACGCAGCCACACCTGCTGACCGGCATCACCGACGAGGACGGCAACCGATACGCCAGCTGGGCATATGATGCCCATCGACGCGGCGTACTCAGCGTGCATGGCCCGTATGCAGGCGGGAGTGCGGATCGAGTCGAACTACGATTCAACGCAGATGGCAGCACCACGATCACCGACAGCCTCGGCAAGGTCCGGAACTACACGTTTGGCGTTGACCATAGTGTGGCGCGGCTTGCGTCGCTGGACGCCCCCTGCGACCACTGCGTCAACGTTGCCGCGGCGCGCACGTACGACAGCAACGGATATCCCGCCAGCAGGACCGACTTCAGGGGCAACGTTGCCCGGTATACGTACAACACACGCGGACTGCAGACCGAGCGGATAGAGGCAGCCAACGATAGTGGCGGCAGCAAGCGCACAACCCAGACAGACTGGCATGCAACCTTCCGCCAGCCCACGGAACGACGGATCTACGACGCGGAGGGCGTGCTCGCTGCTGAAACCAGCTTCATTTACAACAACCGGGGTCAGCTGCTCACTGAGACTCGCAAGGATCCGTCGACATCCGGTAGTCGTACTACGACCACGACCTACTGCGAGTCCGCTGACGTCAGTGACGGCACCTGCCCCCTGGTTGGCCTGCCAATCAGCATCAAGGGACCACGCACTGACATCAGCGACACGACGACCTACGTCTACCATCAGACAGACCACAGCGATTGCGGGGCCGCCCAGGCAGCATGCGCCTACCGCCGGGGCGACTTGTGGAAAGTCATCGATCCGTTGGGGCGGACCACCACGTTCCCCAGCTACGACAACGCGGGACGACGGCTGTCGTCCATCGACCCGAATGGTGTCGAGACGAGCTATGAGTATCATCCCCGCGGCTGGCTGACAGCCGAGAAGGTGCGCAGCCCCGACGACAGCACGGAACGTGACGACCGCATAACACGCACGACCTACCGACCAACCGGCCTGGTCGAGCGGATTACCCAGCCCGATGGCGACTATCTGACGTTCTCCTACGACGCAGCGCAGCGACTGGCACGTCTCACCGACAACAGCGGCGGCTTCATCGCATACACCCTGGATGGTGCGGGCAACCGGATCGCTGAGGAGAGCCGCGACTCAGCCCAGACATTGCAACGCAGCCTGTCGCGCATCTATGACCTGAACGGGCGACTTGCGACCGTCGCCGATGCTTCCAGCAGCCCGACCGATTTCGGATACGACGACAACGGCAACATCAATTCGATAACGGATGCCTTTGGTCGCACGGAGCGCCGTGAGTACGACGCCCAGAATCGCCTCAGGCAGACCACCCAGGATGTAGACGGCATCGGCGCCGTAACCCGATACCTCTACAACCCGTTGAATCGGCTAGTGCTGGTCACTGACCCAAAGGGGCTGCACACGCGCTACACCTACAACGCCTTGGGTGATCTGCTACAGCTGAGCAGTCCGGATACTGGCACTACCCGTTACAGCTAAGACAGCGCCGGCAATCGCGACGGTCTGACCGATTCGCGAGGACAGACAGTGTCCTACCGCTATGACGCGCTCAAACGGCTGACCCAAATTGCACCCGATGGTGCGCCTGCGCTGGACGCGTCCTATCTCTATGATGCCGCGCCAAGTGAATGTGAAACGGGCGAGACCTTTGCCTCTGGCTATCTGAGCCAGATCGTGGATGCCAGCGGCACGACGGGATACTGCTACGACCGCTTCGGCCACATCGTACGCAAAATCCAGGTAGTCGACGGCCATAGCTTCGCAGTTCGCTACGCCTACAGCTTGGGTGGAAAGCTCCAGGTCATCACCTACCCAGATGGCACCCTGGCCGATTACGTGCGTGATCCCGAGGGCCGCATCTCGGAGATAGGCGTCACATCGCCCGGCGCCAGCCGCCAAGTGCTTCTGTCCGGTGTCACGTACTACCCATTCGGACCTGGGGCAGGCTGGAGCTACGGCAATGGTCGGACCTTGGTCCGAGCCCATGACCGGAACTACCGCACCGTTGCGCTGAGCGATGTCGACGGAGACGGCCTGGATGCCGGTTACGCCTACGACGCCGTTGGTAACCTTACCGGCCTGCACACCGCTGGCCATGAACTTCCGGCGCTTGCCACGTTCGACTACGACGCCCTCAATCGTCTGGTTGCATTCCGGGATGGGGCAACAGGAACCGCGATCGAGCGCTATGACTACGACGCTACGGGAAACCGCACATCATTCACCAACGCTGGAGGGACCAACGGTTACGCCTACCCAGCTGACAGCCATCGCCTTCACTCGGTAGATGGGGTATCCCGGAAGTACGACGCCGTTGGCAACACCGCCTCCATTGATGGCACGGATAGAGAGTTCGTCTTCGACCCGTTCAATAGATTGATACAGGTGAAGCAGAGCGGCCAGGCGATCCAACAGTACGCATACAACGGCCGTGGTGAACGGGTGCGAAGCTACCTGGGGACCACCACCACGACCTACAGCGTCCACGATGAGAGCGGCCAGTGGCTGGGTGACTACGATGCCACGGGCACGCCGATCCAACAGGTGATATGGCTGGGCGACCTGCCCGTGGGTGTATTGGTTGGCACTGCAGCGTCTTCGAATCGCCTGCACTACATCGAGCCGGATCAGCTCGGCGCACCACGCGCGGTCATCGAGGCAGGCCGAAACGTCGCGGTCTGGACGTGGGATTTGAAGAGCGAGGCATTTGGCAGCGACACACCCAACGAAGATCCTGATGCGGACGGAACGCCCTTTACATTCAACATGCGCTTTGCGGGACAACGCTTTGACCCCTACAGCGGCCTCCACCACAACTACGCTCGAGAGTACGAACCCTCGACGGGCCGGTATCTGCAGAGTGACCCCGTTGGCCTGGCGGGAGGCATCAGCACTTACAGCTATGTCGAGTCTAATCCGCTGCTCTATACGGACAGCACGGGCCAGGGCAAGGATCAGGCTTGCATGGCGTCATGCACGGTGAGCGGAAGTGTCATCGGCGGCGGTATCGGCTACGCCGGCGGTGGCATAGCTGGCGGCGTTGGCGGTGGTGCGGGATGCACCTTGTTCGCTCCAGGTGTTGGCACCGTCGCGTGCGGGGCGGGCGGCGCTGCCGCCGGCAGCAGTGCGGGAGGACTGGCTGGCTCGATCGTTGGCAGCAGCCTTGGATACCTCACCGGTCTGGCGATCTGCCCGAGCGATGAAGACAATACTGACAAGTGCTACAGGCGATACGATGGAGAAGCAATGGCGTGCGACGTGTGGCGAGGGCGCGGCCCAAGCAAAGACCCTGATCGCTGGTATCGGGCTTGCCTGACGCGGGCAGCAGATCGCCGCAATCTGTGCGTCGCCAATAAGGGCCAAACTGGCGGAGAGCCGCAGCCTTGGTCACCAAGCGACTTTCGTTAGGATCCAATTCATGAAGAGTCCCGAAATCAAAGTAGTGGAAAACCACTTCCCTTCTGGAAAGCTCGAGTCCCGAGGAACACAAATCGATGGGCGGTGGGTCGGTGTCTTTCGGCGTTGGCACGAGAGCGGCTCACTATTCGCTGAGAGCGAATACGTGGACGGTCAATTGAATGGAATTATTCGAGAGTGGGCAGAAGATGGTCGGCCACTGCTGTTGGCCAGCGTTAAAAACGGCGAGCTTGATGGATCTTATCAGAGCTGGTGGAGCTCAGGCTTGCCCAAGGAGGCCGGAACGTATAAAGATGGAAAGCGGATCGGACGATACATCTGGTACGACACAGATGGCTCGATATGGAACTGCCTGGATATTCCAGCCGAATAGGCATCGTAGGCACAGCAATCATTCCAACGATGCGACCCGCTCACAAGCCCCATCAAGCTTGGAGCGCAACTCCCAGAAGAATGCCCTCCTTGAGATCCACACAACTCGTCGAAACCTACTATCCCTCTGGAAAGATAAAAACTCGTGGCGCTCGAGTGGATGGACAATGGAGCGGCGTCTATCAACGCTGGTTCGAAACTGGGGGACTCTTCACGCAGTCCGACTATACAGACGGCGTGGTGAATGGCCTTCTACAGCAGTGGACAGAAGAAGGAACACTGACCTTATCTGCCACTGTTAATAATGGGGAGTACGAGGGCCCCTACAACAGCTGGTGGGACACCCGGACTACTCAAGGAGGAAGGCACGTTCAAAGCTGGGAAGCGAGTAGGACGATACACTTGGTGCGACACAGACGGTTCGATATGGAAGTGCTTAGACTCAACTTCCAAGTGCAACACCCCGCAATCACGCAGGGTGCCGGCATGGGAAAGCAGTACAGTCATTTGAGTTCCGAAGAGCGTGCCATGATGCAGATCGAGATCGGCAACGGCGCGAGCATCCGGTCAATCGCCACGCGCCTGGGTCGCAATGCGTCCACGCTTTCACGTGAGCTGGGCCGTCAGGTGGAGTCGACGTACAGCGCCACGCTGGCATCCCAGCGCTATCGGCGACGGCGCAGTAACAGTGTGCGCAGGCGCAAGATCATCGAGGGAAGTGCCTTGTTTCAGGTTATTCGTGACGACCTGGTGCTGTATCACTGGTCGCCCCAACAGATTGGTGCCCAGCTGCGTTCCATGCATCCCGATGACCCTGCCCAGCGCGTCAGCCACGAGACAATCTACGCAAGCATTTACGCCCATCCCCGCGGTGGCTTGAAGAAGGAACTGGTGGAGGCCTTGCGACAGAGCAAGCCCACGCGTGGTCGTCGTCGCACGACCGCCGCCAAGCGCACATGGGTGCCGGAGGAGCTGCGTATTGCTCATCGACCGGAGTAAGTACAGCAACGACTGGCCCCAGGCCATTGGGAGGGCGGCCTGATCAAGGGCGCGTTCAACCGCTCGTGCGTGGGCACGCTGGTCGAGCGAAAGAGCCGCTTTGTGATCCTCTGCAAGATGGATGGCTGCACAACCGATGCTGCGCTGAAAGGTTTCAGCCGCCAACTGAAGAAATTCCCTGCTTCCATGCGCGGCAGCATGACCTACGACCGGGGCACCGAAATGACGTGCTATGCCGAGCTGATGGACAGACTAAATATGGATGTCTGGTTCGCCGATCCCCATGCGCCTTGGCAACGTGGAAGCAACGAGAACACCAACGGCCTGCTACGCCAGTTCCTGCCCAAAGGCGTGGACCTGTCCATGGCGAGCCAGGAATATCTCAATCACGTGGCGTGGCTGATGAACACGCGCCCACGCCAGACGCTGGGCTGGAAGACGCCCGCGGAAGCGATGGACATTGAGCTACAAGCTTTCAGATCACGTGTTGCGCTTGCAAGTTGAGACCGCCCAGTGCAACTGTCAGCCCTTGAAAGCAGTAGATACCACTGAAGGCCTGAATTGGCCGCCATTACTGCTTGGAATCATCAAGAAATGCGAACTTCCGTTACGCCAAAGCCCAAAATGCGCGTTCGTGGGCACCCCTCATACGTCGATCCCAACGCTCTCGGCCAGCCATCTCCACCAAGGCGCTCAAGACGCTACCACTGGAAACTTCCAGTGGAGATCGTCCCGAGCGCAGACTGATGGCAGGCGAGTAAGACGCCCCCCATCTTTCAGGATTCGTCGGCCCAAAGATTCCAACGCTCGGGACGCCACTGAAATCTGCGACATGAAGGAAATAGGAATCTATGCCCAGGAAGAGATCACTGCGGGCAACCAAATCGGTAGCCGTGTCGAGATCAACGCCATCACAAGTAAAAACCGCACCGACTGGCAGACCGGTGTCCAGCTCCGTGTCGGCAGGATCCACAACAAGCGCTACGTACTCGGGGAAACGCAAAATGAACGCAGCGATGACTTCCTTGAAGCGCTGTGTCGGCCACCTTTTCAGATCATGCGTCCAAGTATGCACGCAGAGCACTTTTTTCCCCTGCGGAAGTTCACTAAAGATGTAGTCGGCGCATGCTCGCGCCTGTGGCGACGCAGGATGCACCGACAAGAACGAACTGAGCTCAAAATCTTTCCTGAAAAATTTGGCCATTGCAAAAATTTTTGCAGCCATGTCCTTCTTCGGCTGCGGATTGCATGCAAGCACGCCGCTATCGCTGCCGAGCGTGACGAAAGGCTTTGGCGCGATGGTATAACGGACACTTTCCAGCAGCGGAGAGTGCCAAGGATTCAAAGAAATGATCGCGTCGAAGCTATTCCCGTAAGACAACACCGATGCCATTTCAAAGTCATGCGCCCCGCCGTCGCCATAAGAAAAAGCAACTGGGCACACACACCTAAAATCCGCGTCAGGATAGAATCGCTCTGCCGAGAACGAAGCCCCCATGTAGCCCAGACGCCCCTCAAAAATCTCGGTCAACGCCAATACAGTCGGCCGTGTAAGCAAATGATCACCCAAGGCATTGGCGAAGAAGAGAATCGGCTTTTGGCACGCCAGAAACTCTCTTCGAGCAATGCTTGTGCAGCCGGACCCGCGGTCACCCGCTATCAAACCAACTCGCCCGGGCAAGTTGTCACCATCCATTGGGTTGATTTCGTCTGTACCCAGCCATAAACGTGACCGTTCGGCGTCATTTGCATATATTTCTCAGTCACCTGAAAAACGTATGTGTAACCATCTTTTTGACCGCACCATTGGCTGGTCCTAATCGAGCCAACCTGGGGGGGCGCGTCATACATGATCGACACATTATTCGCATTTCCCGAGAAATACGGAACTGAAATTTGCTCGATGAGGCCGTATATCCCAGGACTCTGAATTGCCTCAAGGTACTGAATACCTGCAGCGCTTGTCTCTACCGAATCTGATGCAGCCATCGTCTTGAACGTTTTCGTGAGACGATTCACAAAATCCGTCCTGTTGACGTCTTTAGAAACCTGAACTACTGAAGTCGTCGTCTGCCCATTGGGCGCAACCGCAACTGCCACCTGAGGAGTAAGGGCCATAGCAGTGGCCCCGATCAGAATCGAGTTTCCAATCATCTTGATCTTCATTCTGACTTCCTTTGTCGAAAAGGGTGAATTGCAATGCGGAGGCTAGTGTTCGCCGATAGCGATGTCAATCAACTTCCAGTCCATTATGCGTGACGACACTCACAATTAAGGCGCGTAAGCCTTCTAAGCTGACGACTCTTCGCAGGTAAAACCGCAGCGCGAGTAAAAAAATGCCGCCCTGTGCTCCCCACCTCCTCTACGACTGGCGGGGAGCAAGCTTCACCCAAGCACCCGCCCCAAGCCCGTGGCTCAAACCACGTGGAGACACAACGACAGCTGACTGCCAGATACCTTCCCTCCGCGACCGCCACGCGCCTCGCAGGCCAGAGCTTTACCACGGCTTGGAGGACGCACGTTTTGCCGACCCCGCTTCCTCTTCCAAGCGCGTCTGTGAGAGCCATGTCGATCGAGTCATGTGCCTCGACCAAGGCCTTTAAACGCGCCCTCGGGCCCTGGTTCCCGGGGTTAGCCCGCCGCCTTCGCCTTGGCCTTCTGGTTAAGTTTTCGAATCGGCTTTGCCTTCCCTGCCTTCTTGGCGACCTTCCCCACCTTCCCAGCCCCCTTGATGTCCGTGACATTGCCCAACCCGAAGCGACGAACGCCCTGTGCTCCCCGTCGGACGACTTCGTAGGTGGTGCGGGTCTTCCCCACGTAAAAACCAAAGCCCACCGGTGCCCCTTGGTTTCCATCCAGCACGCGATAGGCCTTGTCGCCCTGCTCCAACGGCCGATCCACCAGCTTGGCGCGCTTGCCCACGCCCCCCGACGCAGGGATGCGGCGAACCGAAAGCTCCATCACCTGTTGGTGGGTCAGACTAAACTTGGTGACCTGGCGCCGGGTGGCGCGGTCCGTCGCAACATTTTTTGGCATGATCGCCCGTGTCCCGGTTGGCGTCGATCTTTGCCCAAGCAACTGGGCGTCGCAACACCATCGCAACAAAAACCCCGTTACTTGCCGTTTCGAACGGCAACCCGCCTTCACTGACAGAGACGGAATCCATTGCAAGCCACTGATTCAAAAGCGAAACGCAGCGAATCCAAGGGTACTCAAGAGCATACCCCCCTGATGAAGCAGTTCTTCGCAGCAAAATCCGACTATCCGGACCTGCTGCTGTTCTTCCGCATGGGCGACTTCTACGAGCTGTTCTACGACGACGCTCGCAAGGCGGCGCGGCTGCTGGACATCACCCTGACCCAGCGCGGCAGCTCCGGCGGCGCGCCCATTCCGATGGCCGGCGTGCCGGTGCATGCCTACGAGGGCTACCTGGCCCGCCTGGTGGCGCTGGGCGAATCGGTGGCCATCTGTGAACAGATCGGCGACCCGGCCCTGGCCAAGGGCCTGGTCGAGCGCAAGGTGGTGCGTATCGTCACCCCCGGCACGGTCACCGACGAAGCCCTGTTGGACGAGCGCCGCGACACCCTGCTGATGGCGCTGTCGCGCACGAAGCAGGGCTACGGCCTGGCCTGGGCCGACCTGGCCGGTGGCCGTTTCCTGGTCAACGAAGTGGAGACCGACGACGCACTGGAAGCCGAGCTGGCCCGCCTGGAGCCGGCCGAGCTGCTGGTGCCCGACGAAGAGAACTGGCCCGAGTTCCTGCGCCAGCGCAGCGGCGTGCGCCGCCGCGCGCCGTGGCTGTTCGATGCGGACAGCGGCCGCCGCCAGCTGCTGGCCTTCTTCAAGCTGCACGACCTCAGCGGTTTCGGCATCGACGACAAGCCGCGCGCCACCGCTGCGGCCGGTGCCCTGCTCGGCTATGTCGAGGAAACCCAGAAGCAGCGCCTGCCGCACCTCACCTCGATCGCGATGGAAACCGCCGGCGAGGCGATCGCGATGAATGCCGCCACCCGCCGTCATCTGGAACTGGATACGCGCGTGGACGGCGACACCCGCAACACGCTGCTGGGCGTGCTCGACAGCACGGTGACGCCAATGGGCGGTCGCCTGCTGCGCCGCTGGCTGCACCGCCCGCTGCGCCTGCGCGAGGTGCTGGTGCAGCGCCACCATGCAGTGGAAACGCTGATCGACCGCGGCAGCGACGCCGACGTCCGCGAGCAGTTCCGTCGCCTCGGCGATCTCGAACGCATCCTCACCCGCGTGGCGCTGCGCTCGGCGCGCCCGCGCGATTTCTCCACCCTGCGCGATGGCCTGGGCCTGCTGCCGGCCGTGCGCGAGGTGCTGGCACCGCTCGATTCGCCGCGCCTGCAGACCCTGCACGCTGCACTGGGCGAGCACGACGAGTGCGCGCACCTGCTGGCCAGCGCGATCGCCGAGATGCCGCCGCTGAAGCTGAGCGACGGCGGCGTGCTGGCCGATGGCTTCGATGCCGAGCTGGATGAACTGCGGCGCCTGTCCACCCACGCTGACCAGTTCCTGGTCGACCTGGAACAGCGCGAGCGCGAAAGCAGCGGTATCGCCACCCTCAAGGTGGGCTACAACCGCGTGCACGGCTATTACATCGAGATCAGCAAGGGGCAGTCCGACCGCGCGCCGGTGCACTACACCCGCCGGCAGACGCTGACCAATGCCGAGCGCTACATCACCGAGGAACTGAAGGCCTTCGAGGACAAGGTACTCTCTGCGCGCGACCGTTCGCTGTCGCGCGAGAAGTACCTGTACGAGCAGCTGCTGGACACGCTGGGCGGCCAGCTGGAACCGCTGAAACAGTGCGCCGCCGCGCTGAGCGAACTGGATGTGCTGGCCGCCTTCGCCGAGCGCGCGCAGGCACTGGACTGGGCGCGGCCGGAACTGCACACCGAGCCCTGCCTGAAGATCGAACGCGGCCGCCATCCGGTGGTTGAAGCCGTGCGCGAACAGCCGTTCGAGCCAAACGACCTGGACCTGCATCCGGACCGTCGCATGCTGGTCATCACCGGCCCGAACATGGGCGGTAAATCGACCTACATGCGGCAGAACGCGCTGATCGTGCTGCTGGCCCATATCGGCAGCTTCGTGCCGGCAAGCCGTGCGCTGATCGGTCCGATCGACCGCATCCTGACCCGCATCGGCGCCGGTGACGACCTGGCGCGCGGGCAATCGACCTTCATGGTCGAAATGGCCGAGACCAGCTACATCCTGCACCACGCCACCGCGCATTCGCTGGTGCTGATGGACGAGATCGGCCGCGGCACGTCCACCTACGACGGCCTGGCCCTGGCCGATGCGGTGGCCCGTCACCTGGCCTACCAGAACCGCTGCTATACGCTGTTCGCCACCCACTACTTCGAGCTGACCGCGCTGGCCGACGAGCAGCACGAAGGCGGCCGCAGCGGCATCGCCAACGTGCACCTGGATGCCGTCGAGCATGGCGAGGCGCTGGTGTTCATGCACGCGGTGAAGGACGGCCCGGCCAACCGCAGCTTCGGTCTGCAGGTAGCGGCGCTGGCCGGCCTGCCGCGCGTGACCGTAGCGCAGGCGCGTCGCCGTCTGGCCGAGCTGGAGCAGCGCGGTGGCGAGAGCCATGCCGCCGAGGTCTCGCCGCAGGCGCTGGATGCACCGCAGCAGTTCGGCCTGTTCAGCGCACCGGCCAACAAGGCGCAGGAAGCGCTGGCCGCGATCGACCCGGATGAGCTGACCCCGAAGCAGGCACTGGAAGCCCTGTACCTGTTGAAGACGTTGTTGTAACCCCGCCCGCCGGGCATGGCCCGGCGCTACCGTTGTAGAGCCGAGCCCACGCTCGGCTGGTGTAACCCCCGCCGCTGGGCATGGCCCGGCGCTACCGTTGTAGAGCCGAGCCCACGCTCGGCTGGTGTAACCCCCGCCGCCGGGCATGGCCCGGCGCTACCGTTGTAGAGCCGAGCCCACGCTCGGCTGGTGTAACCCCCGCCGCCGGGCATGGCCCGGCGCTACCGCTGTAGAGCCGAGCCCACGCTCGGCTGCCTTCGCATTTCCGTCGTGTACCCAGCGTTATGCTCGGGCGGTCCTTCCTTCACAGAACGGAGACCGCCGTGAACACCGAGTCCCTCGCCGCGTCCCTCTTCCAGCAGCTGCAGCAGGGACAAGGCCTGCAGCAGGTGTCCCAGCAGCTCGGCCTGGACCGCGGCCAGACCACCCAGGCGGTAGGCAGTGCCCTGCCGCTTCTGCTGGGCGCACTGGGCCAGAACGCCAGTGAACCGCAGGGCGCGCAGTCCCTGCTCAACGCGCTGCAGCGCGACCACCTGGCCGACGGCAGCGGCGGTGGCGGTTTCGACCTGGGCGGCATCCTCGGCGCGGTGATGGGCGGTGGCCGGAGTGGCGCGACCGACGGCGCCGGCATCCTCGGCCATGTGTTCGGCGGCCAGCAGCCGCAGGCGGCCGAACTGCTTGGCCAGAAGATCGGCCTGGACAGCGGCACCACCGGCAAGCTGCTGGCCATCCTCGCCCCCATCGTCATGTCGTTCCTGGCCCAGCGCTTCGCCCAGCAGGGCAATGCCGGCGAACTCAGCTCGGCCCTCGGCCAGGAAACCCAGCACGCTGGCGGCGGAGGCCTCGGCAGCCTGCTTGGTGGCGCACTCGACCAGGACGACGACGGCCAGTTCGGCGCCAGCGACCTGCTCAAGCTCGGTGCCGGCCTGCTCAAGCGCTGATCGCGCACAACGGTCCAAGCCCTGCCCCCTGATAGGCCGCCACTATCACATCGGTTGAATCAATCGAATTTACCCATCAGCGGGCGCCACCTATGGTGGTCAGGCCTCCCCCGATTCCACCTTTCGCCAGTCCACAGGTAGAGATCCATGAAAAGCGAAGCCAAGTGCCCGTTCAACCACGCCGTCGTCGGTGACGCGACGACCAACCGCGACTGGTGGCCGAACCAGCTGCGCGTGGACCTGCTCAACCAGCACTCCAGCCGCTCCAATCCGCTCGATGCGGGCTTCGATTACGCCACGGCCTTCAAGGGCCTGGACTACGCTGCGCTGAAGGCCGACCTGAAGGCGCTGATGACCGATTCGCAGGACTGGTGGCCGGCCGACTTCGGCCACTACGGCGGCCTGTTCGTCCGCATGGCCTGGCACAGCGCCGGCACCTACCGCATCGGCGATGGCCGTGGCGGCGGCGGTCGCGGCCAGCAGCGCTTCGCCCCGCTCAACAGTTGGCCGGACAATGTCAGCCTGGACAAGGCGCGCCGCCTGCTGTGGCCGATTAAACAGAAGTACGGGCAGGCGATCTCCTGGTCCGACCTGCTGATCCTCACCGGCAACGTCGCTCTGGAGTCGATGGGCTTCAAGACGCTCGGTTTCGCCGGCGGCCGCCCCGATACCTGGGAACCGGACCAGGATGTGTACTGGGGCCGCGAAACCACCTGGCTGGGTGGCGACGTGCGCTACAAGCACGGCTCCGAGGGCGTGCAGGAAGACCACGGCGTGCTGGTGTCCGATGACGATGCCGACGGCGACGTGCACTCGCGCAAGCTGGAGAACCCGCTGGCCGCCGTGCAGATGGGCCTGATCTACGTGAACCCGGAAGGCCCGGACGGCAACCCCGACCCGGTGCTGGCCGCGCATGACATCCGCGACACCTTCGCCCGCATGGCGATGGACGATGAGGAAACCGTCGCCCTGATCGCCGGTGGCCACAGCTTCGGCAAGACCCACGGCGCCGGCCCGGCCGACAACGTCGGCAAGGAGCCCGAAGCCGCAGGCCTGGAAAGCCAGGGCCTGGGCTGGGCCAGCAGCTTCGGCAGCGGCAAGGGCGGCGACACCATCACCAGCGGCCTGGAGGTGACCTGGACGCGCACCCCGGCGCAGTGGAGTCACGACTTCTTCGAGATCCTGTTCGGCAACGAATGGGAACTGACCAAGAGCCCGGCCGGTGCCCACCAGTGGGTGGCCAGGAACGCCGACGCGGTCATTCCCGACGCGCACGATCCGTCGAAGAAGCACCGCCCGACCATGCTGACCACCGACCTGTCGCTGCGCATGGACCCGGCCTACGAAAAGGTCTCGCGCAAGTTCCTCGAGAATCCGCAGGCCTTCGCCGATGCCTTTGCCCGTGCCTGGTTCAAGCTGACCCACCGCGACATGGGCCCGCGTGCGCGTTACTTGGGCCCGGAAATTCCGGCCGAGGAATTCATCTGGCAGGATCCGGTGCCAGAAGCCAGGCACCCGCTGATCGATGCAAAGGACATCGCCGCGCTGAAGCAGAAGATCGCCGCGACCGGCCTCAGCGTCGCCGAGCTGGTGTCCACCGCTTGGGCCTCGGCCTCGACCTTCCGTGGTTCGGACAAGCGTGGCGGTGCCAATGGCGCGCGCATCCGCCTGGCCCCGCAGAAAGACTGGGCGGTGAACCAGCCGCAGCAGCTGGCCAAGGTGCTGGCCGCGCTGGAAAAGGTGCAGGCCGAGTTCAATGGCGGCGGCAGCAAGCAGGTATCGCTGGCCGATCTGATCGTGCTGGCCGGTGGCGTGGGCGTCGAACAGGCGGCCAAGGCCGGTGGCCATGAGGTCAGCGTGCCGTTCACCCCGGGCCGTACCGATGCCAGCCAGGAACAGACCGACGTCGAATCGTTCACGGTGCTGGAACCGGCGGCCGACGGCTTCCGCAACTATCTCAAGGGCGCCTACAGCGTGCCGGGCGAGGCGCTGCTGATCGACAAGGCGCAGCTGCTGACCCTGACCGCGCCGGAGATGACCGCCCTGGTCGGTGGCCTGCGCGTGCTCGGCGCCAATGCCGACGGGGGCAAGCACGGCGTGTTCACCACGCGCATCGGCACGTTGAGCAACGACTTCTTCGTCAACCTGCTGGACATGGGCACGCAGTGGAAGGCCACGGGACGCGAGCGCTATGAAGGCCGCGGCCGCGGTGATGGCAGCGCACGCTGGACCGGCACCCGTGCCGACCTGGTGTTCGGTTCCAACGCCGTGCTGCGCGCACTGGCCGAGGTGTATGCCAGCGCCGATGGCGAGAAGAAGTTCGTGCAGGATTTCATCGCCGCCTGGACGCGGGTGATGGAGCTGGACCGCTACGACCTGCACGGTTGAGGTGATGCGGGTGGTCGCCGGGCATGGCCCGGCGCTACCCGAACGCGGGGGCGAACCACCGGTAGCGCCGGGCCATGCCCGGCAAGCGAAGCGGCCGCGGTTTCAACGCACCCCGTCTTTCAACCGCTGCAGGATCGGCGCGAACAACGGCGCCTGCATCGACCGCGGCGGCTGCACCGCCTCGCCCTTCTCCATCTCCTGCCAGTACGACCACGGCAGCGCCTTGTCGCCCAGCTCGTAATCCATCCCGTCCCAGCCATCCTCACGGAAGGCATAGAACGCCCAATGCACCTGCTGCTGCTCCGCCACTGCCAGCACATCGCGCAGGTAGGCCGCGCAATCCGGCCAGCGCCGCATGCAGCCGAACTCGCCGATCACCATCCGGTTCGCACCGATGCCATGGGTCTTGGCCCAGTCCATCGGCTGCTGCAGGTAGCGGCGCACACGCGACGCATCCCACCGCTGTTTCCCGGAGCCGAACGGCACCGTGGCCGGGTAGCGGTACGGCGTGGCGCGCTTCTGGTTGGGTGCACTGGTCGCCGCGTACGGCTCATACATGTGCACGCTGTACAGCAGCTTCGTATCGTCCAGCGGCGCCGGCCAGTAATCGAAGGCATCGGCCGCCGCATACCAGCCGGCATCCAGCATCAGCGGCATGCCCGCATCCACCGCACGCACGCTGGCGATCAGCCCCCGGTACAGCGCGCGCAGATCACGCGGGCTGTCTTCGACGCTGGCGTACCACTGCTGCATGGCCGCGCGTGACGCATGCTCGGCCAGCGAGGTGCCGTACTCGGGCGCAGGCTCATTGATGAGGTTGTAGGCGGCCAGCGCCGGGTGTCCCTTCAACGCCGTGGCCAGGTCCTGCCAGAAACGCTGCGCCGGCAGGTGGTTGTCCATCGACTGCCACAGTCGCTGGTCGACCACGTCATTGTTCTTCTGCTTCCAGCGCAGCAGGGGCAGCGACAGCGGCACCAGCACCACCTTCAGGCCCACGGCATTTGCGTCATCCAGCGCACGCCGCAGGATCGCCACGTCGGCCGGCACCAGCCCCTGGTAGTGGTCGGCATCGCCCATCAGGAAGTCGCGGCCGCCGGCACTTTTCCACTTGTCCGGGCTCAGCCGCACCCAGGTCGCGCCGGTGTCACGCAGCGCCTGGAAGTAGGCACGGTCCGGCGGATTTTCGTTGAAGCTGTTGCCGCCGCGTTGTGGCGCGTCCCAGAAGGAGATGTCGGCGGCGAACGCCGGGGCGGCGGTGACGAGGGCGAGGCACAGCAGGCTGCGGCGAATGAACATGGTGGTCTTCCATGAAGAGGAAGATCCAACGTGCGGGGTGAAAACCGAATGCTGGCTGAGTGCCGGCCGGTTCGCCGGGCTTGGCCCGGCGCTACCGCCCTCTCTGGTGGGTGCGAACCCGCCCTCTCTGGTGGTTGCGAACCCGCCCTCTCTGGTGGGTGCGAACCCGCCCTCTCTGGTGGGTGCGAACCGTTGGTTCGCACGCTCTCCTTCAAAGCGCGTCCAGATCACCCAGCGCGCGGATCAACCGGCGTGCACGCTTGTCCGGCTTGTGCTCCGGCGGCTGGAAACCATCGCGGGCGGCGATGCGCAGCGCACGCTGCTCGGCACGGCGCGTCTTGGAGGCTTCGCTTTCGGCATACAGCTGCTGCGCCACCGGCGCCGGTCCGCGCTGGTCGCTGATGCCCAGCACCTGCAGCTCGAAATGCTCCTCGCCGCGGTCCACCTGCAGCTGCTCGCCCACGCGCACCGCACGCGAGGATTTCGGGCGCTGCCCGGCCACGGCCACCTTGCCGGTTTCAATGGCCTGCTTGGCCAGGCTGCGGGTCTTGTAGAAACGGGCCGCCCACAACCAGACATCCAGGCGGACACTGGGCGACAGCGGTGAAAGCTCGGACATCGGCAGGTACTACTCCGTGCGCTTGTTCAGGGGTCGCGGATTGGCGGGGTCGGTGCGGCAGCCACTGCCCCCCATCAACGTCGGCGTGCCCGCCAGGTCCTGGCGCTGGTTGCCGACCAGGCACTCAGCGCGGTCGGCGGGCCGCACCTGGGCATCCCCCAGCCGGTCACCCGTCGAACATGCGGCCAGCGTGGCCACGATCAAGGCCCCCGCGCTGTATCGCGCCATCTGTCGTCGTTGATCCATTGCCACACCCCGCAGACGGGCCTGGTGCTAGTGTGCGCCTCCCGGAAATCGATCACCAGCCCATGGCCAAAGCGCCGCTTGACCTCACCTCCGGCCCCATCGGCCGCAATCTGCTGCTGTTCGCGCTGCCGATCCTGGCGGGCAACATCGCCCAGTCGCTGAACGGTTCGGTGAATGCGGTGTGGGTGGGGCGCTACCTCGGCGAGGCGGCACTGACCGCCACGGCCAACGCCAACAACATCATGTTCTTCCTGATCGGTTCGGTATTCGGCTTCGGCATGGCCTCGACCATCCTGATCGGCCAGGCCATCGGTGCACGCGACATCGCCCAGGCGCGGCGCGTGGTCGGCACCAGCGCCACCTTCTTCATCGGCCTGTCGGTGATCATCGCCATCGCCGGCTGGTTCCTTGCCCACCCGCTGCTGGCGGCGATGGGCACGCCGGCGGCCTCGCTGCCGCTGGCCGAGGCCTACCTGCGCATCATCTTCCTGGCCATGCCCACGCTGTACGCGTTCGCCTTCCTCAGCGCCGCCCTGCGCGGTGCCGGTGATTCGCGCACGCCGTTCCGCTTCCTGCTGGTGTCGGTGCTGCTGGACATCGCACTGAACCCGGTGCTGATCTTCGGCCTCGGCCCGTTCCCCGCACTGGGCATCGCCGGCTCGGCGTGGGCGACGCTGGTGTCGCAGACGCTGTCGCTGGCCGGCCTGCTGCTGTACATGCGGCACAAGCGGCACACGCTGTGGCTGGGCCGTGCCGACATGCACCTGTTCAAGCTCGACCTGGCCATCCTGCGTGCGCTGGTGGTCAAGGGTGTGCCGATGGGGCTGCAGATGGTGCTGATCTCGCTGTCGGTCATCCTGCTGATGACCATGGTCAACCAGTACGGCACGGCCACCGGCGCCGCCTATGGCGCGTCGCTGCAGCTGTGGAACTACGTGCAGATGCCGGCGATGGCGATCGGTGCGGCGTGTTCGTCGATGGCCGCGCAGAACGTGGGCGCGCAGCGCTGGGACCGCGTCCGCGGCACCGCGCGCAAGGGCATCCTGATCAACTTCCTGCTGACCGGGGCACTGATCCTGCCGCTGGTGGTGCTGGACCAGTATTCGCTGGCGCTGTTCCTGCCGCAGGGCAGCGAATCGCTGCAGATCGCCCGCCACCTCAACCACATCGTGATCGGCTCGTTCCTGTTCTTCGGTGTCAGCTTCGTCATTTCAGGCGTGGTGCGCTCCACCGGCGCGGTCATTCCGCCGCTGCTGATCCTGGCCGCCTCGCTGTGGGGTGTGCGCGTGCCGTTCGCCGAGTTCCTGCAGCCCTACTGGGGCGCCGACGCGATCTGGTGGAGCTTCCCGGCCGGTTCACTGGTATCGATGCTGCTGTCGCTGGCGTATTACCGCTGGGGAGGCTGGCGCAAGGCGAAGATGATCACCCCGCCGCCGGCAGAACACGTGGCCACGCCGTCGGAAATTCCGGCGTGCCCGCCGTCCCCGGTGGCGGATCCGGATGCCGTGACCCGGTAGCGCCGGGCCATGCCCGGCGAGCGTAGCGGTTGCCAGATATCCGCCGGGCACGGCCCGGCGCTACCGCTTTTTTCTTCGCGGCCTTGTGGTTGGCGGGCAGTGCGCAGCGCTCCGTGATCGCAGGTCAGGGGCCTGGCGCAGCCGGCAGGTCGCACCACAGCGGCAGACCGCGGCGCAGGCGCATGACCCGCATCACGACCGCCATCAGCAGACCGAACAGTACGCCGGCAAGGAGCGCGCTGAACACTGCGATCGCAAACGGCAGGTTGGTATTGCGCCAGACCAGCAGCCACATCAGCACGCCCCACCCCAGCGCGAACCAGACACCCATCAGCAGTGCGTTGGAGGCCACGCTGGCCAGGATCGGCGGTGGCGCGTTGATGCCCATGCGCCACAGCAGGCGATGCAGTGGCGGCGCCGAGTGCCGGCGCTGCACGCCTGCGGCGTCGAGATGGCGCAGGGCGGCCTGCACCTTGGGCGGGTAACGCTGTTCAACGGTATTCATGCGGCGAACATAGCGCCGGCCGTCGCACAAACGCAAACGGCCGCCCGAAGGCGGCCGTCGCGGTAACAACCGAAGTTGTCTATCAGGCCTTTTCGGCCAGACGTGCAGCCTTGGCGGCAGCAGCAGCAGCCAGATCTTCCTTGATGCGGGCAGCCTTGCCTTCCAGGCCACGCAGGTAGTACAGCTTGCCGGCGCGGACCTTACCACGACGCTTCACTTCGACCGAGTCGATGATGGCGCTGTGGGTCT
>Ga0209676_1000820_pt1 | contig 40536 bp, 37 predicted proteins | sample AraplaCvi_mLB_r2_FD_184282 | JGI IMG/M metagenome (GOLD analysis project Ga0209676, IMG submission 184282) | Arabidopsis root microbial communities from North Carolina, USA - plate scrape MF_Cvi_mLB_r2 (SPAdes) (version 2) | ecosystem: Host-associated > Plants > Roots > Endosphere | place: USA... | reverse complement strand
GAAGGTCCGACGCTTTGTTCTTCACGGAAAACGCCAACAGTTCGGCGATATCCATACGCTGCTACTCCCCATAGACTGCTGCGACTGGAAGGATCTTTCCCCGGTCGGCAGTATAGCCTCCCTGATCCACCTGAAAATCTTCTTTTCGGAGCGGCCACTTTCCACGGCTGCCCCTTGCCAACTCGGCCCGTTGTCCGCCTGCCCCGTGAGTGCCCTGCCCGTGACCGTCCTGCCCCTGCCCACCCTGCTGCTGAACCTGCACAACGCGGCCACGGCCGCCGGGCGGCCAACGCCGCGCCTGCTGGCGGTCTCCAAGACCCAGCCGGCCGAAGCCGTCGCCCAGCTGGCAGCGCAGGGCCAACGTGCGTTCGGCGAGAACTACGTGCAGGAAGCCGTGGCCAAGATCGATGCGCTGGCCGCACTCGGGCTGGAGTGGCACCTGATCGGGCACCTGCAGTCGAACAAGGCCGACCTGGCCGCGCAACGCTTCGACTGGGTGCAGAGCGTGGACCGGGCCAAACTGGTGAAGGCCCTGGCCGCACACCGCCCCGCCGCGCTGCCGCCGTTGAACGTGCTGGTACAGGTCAATATCGACGACGAAGACAGCAAACACGGCTGCAGCCCCGACGCCGTCCCGGCGCTGGCGGCCGCCATCGCCGCCGAACCGCGTCTGTGCCTGCGCGGGCTGATGGCCATTCCCGCCCCCTGGCCCGACGCCGCTCGCCGCGCGCAGGCCTTCCAACGCATGCACGCGCTGTTTAGCGACCTCGCGGCCGGGCACCCGCAGGTCGACACCCTGTCGATGGGCATGAGCGGGGACTACCCCGAGGCCATCGCCCACGGCGCAACCATGGTCCGCGTCGGCACCGCCCTGTTCGGCGCACGCCACCGACCCGATCCACAGTAGAGCGGGGCCCTGCCCCACTGCCCCACCTGACCGAGGACCCCACATGACCCCCACTTCGATCACCTTCATCGGCGGCGGCAACATGGCCCGCAGCCTGATCGCCGGCCTCGTCCGCCAGGGCACTGCGCCGGGCCACATCCATGTAGCCGAACCGGTTGTCGAACTGCGCAGCCAGCTCACCGCCGAATTCGGCGTCAAAACGTATGCCAGCGCCACCGAAGCTGCCGCGCAGGGCACGGTCTGGGTGCTGGCGGTAAAGCCGCAGGTGCTGCGCGATGTCTGCTCCGGGCTGGCCGCTATCGCCCAGGCCAAGGCGCCGCTGGTGGTCTCCATCGCCGCCGGCATCACCAGCGCGCAGCTGCAGCGTTGGCTGGGCGGCGGCGGCGCGGTGGTGCGCGCCATGCCCAACACCCCGGCACTGCTGGGCGCCGGCGTCACCGGGCTGTTTGCCACCGCTGGCGTGAGCGCGGAGCAGCGCCGCCAGGCCGATGAGGTGCTGGCCAGCGCCGGGCGTACCGTGTGGATCGATGACGAAGCGCGGATGGACGCGGTCACCGCCGTTTCCGGCAGCGGGCCGGCCTACGTGTTCCTGCTGGCCGAAGCCATGGAGGCTGCCGCCATCGCACAAGGCCTGCCGGCCGACGCCGCGCGCACCCTGGTGGTACAGACCCTGCTCGGCGCCAGCCGCATGCTGGACGAATCCGGGGAAGCGCCGGCCGAGCTGCGTCGTCGCGTCACCTCGCCCAACGGCACCACGCAGGCGGCGATTGAGAGCTTCCAGGGCGAGGATTTCGAGGCCATCGTGGCGCGGGCGATCGACGCGGCGACGCGACGGGGGCAGGCGTTGTCGGCGGCCATCGACTGATCGGGTTCACCCCCAGCGCTGCGCACCGTCGCCCTGCTCTGCCAGTACATCGCCCGGGTTGGCCAGGCGGCAGCGCTTCAATGACAGGCAGCCGCAGCCGATGCAGTCGGTGAGCTGGTCGCGCAGCATCAGCAGTTCCTCGACGCGCTGATCCAGTTCGGCGCGCCAGCGCGCCGACATCTTCGCCCACTCCGCGCGGGTCGGCGTCTTGTTCTCCGGCAGCGCGGCGAACGCATGCGCCACCGCCTCCAGCGGCATGCCGACCCGCTGGGCCACGCGGATCACCGCCAGCCGGCGCAGCACGTCGCGGCCGAAACGGCGCTGGTTGCCGGCCGTGCGCAGGCTGCGGATCAACCCCTTGCGCTCGTAGAAGTGCAGCGCCGATACCGCCACGCCGCTGCGTCGTGCCACCTCGCCTACACTCAACTCCTGCGCGATCACTGCTTGACCTCAACCTTGGTTCAGGTGTCATCGTGCGGCACCCCGTGGCGCACCGCAAGCGCCCCGCTTCCCCGTTGCCTGGATCCCGCATGTCTTCCGATGTCGCTTCACTGCCTGCCGCCGATGCGCCTGCATCGATCCTCTCGCCACGCTACCGCGCCACCACCATCGGCATGGTCGCGCTGGTATCGCTGCATGCGTTCGAAGCGCTGGCCGTGGCGGCGGCGATGCCGACCGTCGCCCACGACCTGGACGGACTGCGCCTGTACGCGCTGGCCTTCGGCGGCACCCTGGCCACCAGCGTGATCAGCATGACCCTGGCCGGGCGCTGGAGCGACCGCGCGGGCCCAGCACGGCCGTTGTGGCTGGGCCTGGCCTGCTTCATCGCCGGGCTGCTGGTGGCCGGGCTGGCGCAGCACATGCCTGTGCTGGTGCTGGGCCGCCTGCTGCAGGGACTGGGCGCCGGTGCGATCTCGGTGGCGTTGTACGTGCTGGTCGGACGCACCTTCCCCGAGCCGCTGCGGCCACGCGTGTTCGCCGCGTTCTCGGCCGGCTGGGTGGTGCCATCGCTGGTCGGCCCGGCGATCAGCGGCCTGATCGTGCAGCACCTGGGCTGGCGCTGGGTGTTCCTGGGCGTGCCGCTGCTTGCCATCCCGGCCGCGCTGCTGTTGCGGCCGGCACTGCGCGCGGTGCCGCCGACGAGCACCGGCGCAGGTTCCGGCCGCCGCGTGGTGCGCTGGGCGATCGGCGCATCCCTCGGCGCGCTGCTGCTGTACGTGGGTGGCCAGCAGGTGGGATGGCCGGCGCTGGCGGTGCTGCTGCCGGCCATTGCGCTGCTGGCGCTGTGCAGTTGGAAGCTGTTGCCGGCGGGTACGCTGCGGCTGCGCCGCGGCCTGCCCAGCGTGATCGCGCTGCGCGGCATCGCGGCGTCGGCCTTCTTCGGTTGCGAAGCGTTCCTGCCGCTGCTGCTGCAGCGCGAGCGTGGGCTGAGCCCGCTGCTGGCGGGGGTGGCATTGAGCCTGGGCGCACTCGGCTGGTTCAGCGGCTCGTGGTTCCAGGGCCATGGCGGGCAGGGCCTGGCGCGTCGCCAACTGCTGATCGCCGGCGCGCTGCTGATGTGCGCGGGCATCATCGCCACCGCGCTGGCGATCCAGCCGGGCGTGCCGTTGTGGCTGGCGCTTTCCGGGTGGACATTGACCGGGCTGGGCATGGGCCTGATCTACCCCAGCCTGTCGGTGCTGACCCTGTCGTTGTCGCCGCAGGCGGAACAAGGCGCGAATACCTCCGCGCTGCAGCTGAGCGAAGCGCTGGCCGTGGCCACCACGCTGGCGGTGTCCGGGTCGCTGTTCGCGTGGATGCTGTCGGTGGACGTGACCCTGGGCTACCTGCAGACGTTCGCGATCATGTTGCTGCTGGCCGCCGCCAGCGTGGTGGTGGCACGGCGGGTGTAGAGCCACGCCTTGCGTGGCTGCCTTTCGCCATGGTCCACGCAGCCACGCAGGGCGTGGCTCTACGGTTGGGGATCCACCTGTTCGAGGTCTTCGCGCAGGATGCGGCGGATTTCCAGGACCGCCTGCGGGGTTTCCTGCACGCTGTGGCCGGAGATGATCACCTTCTCCGACACCGCGCCCGGCAGGTGAGCGCTCCAGTACGGCACCAGGCCATCGTCGGACTGCTCCAGCGGCACGCTGGCCTTGCGCTGGGCGATGATCGAGTGGTACTTCAGCCCCGGCATGATCGGCAACGCGGCGGATGCCTTCACGAACGGGTCGCTGGCCTTGAGGTTGTCGATGCTGTTGGGGATCTGCAACCGGGTCGCCTGCGCCGACTGCACTTCGGCCTGCTGCAGGGTCTGGAACACGTCCTCGAACTTGCCCAGCAGGGTGATCGGCAGGCGCACCAGGCGGCCGATGAAGCGCCCTACCCGGTTGCCGGCGATGTCGGTGCCCTTGTGTGGCGCGGCGATGAAGATCGCGCGCTCCACGCTGGGCTCCGCATCGAAATGCAGCAACGGCCCCAGCTTGGCCTGCACGCGCTTGAGCCGTTCGCCCTTCAGGTCGTAGTTGGCCAGCAACTGGTCCCAGAGGATTTCACCGGAATCGGTGACCAGCAGCCGCGCCAGCACGCCGCCCATGCTGTGGCCGATGAACACCATGTCCTTCGAGGCCGGCGCGGTGCCCTTCGGATCAAAATGACGGAGCGTGTTGTCGAACGCCTGGTCGATCTCGTAGCGGTTGAGCGCGATCGGCGCGTTGGTCGGGTAATACACCTGCCACACCTGGAAGTGTCGGCGCAGTTCCGGATCGCCCAGGATCTCGTTGGCCACGTTCACCCAGGCCTCCGGGCTGCTGCCCAGGCCGTGCAGCATGAAGATGATGCGGCGGTTCGGGTCCCACGGCTGCATCAGGTACATGTGCGGTCCGGCAATGCCCTCGCTCAGCCCGAACAGCGTGCGCAGCGACTGCGTGGCGAATCCGGACTGCGCCAGCCACATGCCGTACGCCGCGGTGAAGTTGCCCGCCAGTGGAACTTTCTCGCCATGCAGGTCCACGCTTTCGGTGGATTCGGGCGAATACACGTCGAACAGCACCTGGGTGGTGTCCAGCACCTGCTGCAGGGTGTCGCCCTTGAAGCGCAGCAGCGCGGTGGCGTTGATCGAGGACATTTCGCTGTACTGCGGAATCTCGACCTTCTCGCCGTCCACCGGCGCGACCAGTTTGGGCGGGTCCATCACCACCACCAGCTCGGCACCGAAACCATCGCGCCGGTAGGTGCTGCGCAGCCCGGCAAAGCTCACCGACGAGGCCGACACCATGGTGGTGGGGATGCTGGTCAGGCGCAGCGCGTCGAAGTCGGAGGTCAGCGTCCAGCGCTCGCCGGCCACCGCGGCATTGTAATCCTCGCCTTCCAGCGCGCTTTCGCGGCTGCGCTTGAACACCACCGTGGCGGTCTGCTCGGCGGCGTAGTTGTAGTAATCGCGCACCTGGGTCTGGCGGTCTTCGAACGCCCGGTCCGAAGGCGTGCGCCCGCTGAAGAACAGGTAGGCGTAGGCATACCGGGCTGCCTCGAGCCACGCATCCAGCGCCGCGTCGGACATCGGGGTCTTTTCACGATCCTTCGGTTTGGGGGTCAGCGCCAGCGCATTCTTCACCCACAACTCGGACAGCGCGGACAGCCGCTGCTCCTCCGGCAGGTCCGAGGTTTCCTTCAAGGTCTTTTCGCAGATCGCGATATCCTTTTCGCACAACGCCACGTCCAGCCCGATCACGCTGAGCGTTTCCTGCGAGGCCATGCTGAAGCGACCCGAGGTGAGCACGTCGCCGCGCTTGTTGGCCAGGTAATCGGTTGGCGAGACCTGCTTCATGGTGACCATCGCACAGCCGCTCGAAAGCAGCAGCGCGACCACCACGGCCAGCATCGGCAGCTGCCGGAGCACTGCCCGGCTCATGGCTGCGGCCCTGCGTCGATGCCGGGCACGCCCTGGCGGATCCGCTGCGAGAAGCGGGGGTCGTCGCCCGCCGCCCGCGCGCGGTCGGTGATCCGCCCGCGCGCCTTCAGCGTGGCGAAGTCCACGCCCGGGGCGAGCACGCCCAGGTCGCGCGCGTATTCGGCGAAGTAGCCCGACGCAAGCAGCCGGTAATCCAGCGGCAGCCCCGGCGCGATCTGCCTGGCCAGTTCGTACACGATGGTGGTGCAGTTGCTGGTCAGCGTGTTGTAGAAGGCGGGTGCGGCGTCCAGCCTGCGCGCTTCACCCAGGTAGGACACGAACAGTCCCTTGAGCTGTTCGGGGCTCATGCCGGCCAGGCGATAGAGGTAGACGTCCTCGCCCCGCACGTTGCTGCGCACGCGCACGATGTCGGTTTCCTCGGCGGCCACCAGGGTCATTTCAAACTTGCGGAAGAATCCACCCAGTGCCGAGAACGATTCGCCGCGCTCCTTGCGGATCTCCAGCGAGAACACCAGCTGGCGGCCGTCGGCAAAGCCGAACGAGACCAGCGTGTGCGCGATCAGCGGGCCCATCCAGTAGGACAGCACCAGGTCGGCCGAGCGCAGCTGGTCCAGGTCGTATTCGCGGCGCTCCCAGCGGACGTCATGGTCGTCTTCGCTGCGCCAGGTGAAATCGCGCACGTTGTCCAGCACAACCCGCGAGCCGTCGAACTCCACCACTTTCAGGCGCTGGGCAACGTCATCGGCCCACACGCGGTCCTGGCGTGGCGTGAGCAGTAGCCACCAGACGCCGCACAGCACGAGTGCGGCCGCGAATACGGGTCCGGGCCAGCGGCCGCTACGGGCGCGCCCGACCGCGATCGCCGTGGTCAGCGAAAAACCGCCCCATGCCAGCAGCGCTACCCCCTTCAACCAGCCCGGGCCAGGCAGCTGGTAGGCCAGCAGGCCGGTCACCCACACTGCCGCGGCGAGCATCAGCGTCGCCAGCGCCCATCGTCCTGCTGTCTTCACACATCGATCCGTCGCTTGGTCGGGGCGCTAGTTAGCCACAAACGGATGTGTGGATCCTGTTTGCCTGTTCAGGAACGGAGTCCTGCGGCCCTCGGAGCCTCAGCGGCGGGGCGCGCCGACCTTCAGCCAGGGGGCCATGCCCCTGCGCGTGCGCGGCAGGGTGCGGCGGATCGGCAGCCGACGCGGCATGGGAATACCCACGCCCGGCGCAGCGCTGTCATCACGACGCAGATCCTCCGAGCGCTCCCCGACGAGCAGCGCCGCCATTTCCTCCAGCCCATTGCGCATCGCCCGGGCGGCAGTCTGCAGAGTATTCATCGGTCGTCTCCAGCGGCGGATGGGGACGGTCTACGTTAGGGACCAAAGCGCGCAGGGATCGTGCAGGGGATGTGGCAGGCACATGAAACCCGTCTGCCATGCAGCTGAGAGTTATTTGCGTTCGCATCCTCACCTCCCGATAATCCGGGCCCTCTCCCCCGGAATCGCCGCCATGCCTGCCCTGTCGCGCCGCTCGCCCCTCCTGCTGCTGGTCCCCACCCTGCTGGCGTCGGCCGTGGCCCAGGCCCAGGACACCGGGGTGGACACCGCGCGGACCCTGGACGCGGTTCGCGTGGTCGCCGACAGCGCCCGTACCGCCACCAAGACCGACACCCCGCTGACCCAGACCCCGCAGGCGATCAGCGTGGTCACCCACGCCCTGTTCAGCGACCGCGGCGCGCAGAACCTGCAGGAGACCCTGCGTTACAGCGCCGGCGTCACCGCCGACGCCTACGGACTGGATACCCGCAGCGACGGCAGCAGCGTGCGTGGCCTGGACCCGGTCCAGTACGTGGACGGCCTGCGCCGCAGCTACGGCTTCAGCCCGCTGGCACGGACCGAGGTCTACGGCCTGGAACGCGTGGAAGTCCTGCGCGGTCCTTCGTCGGTGCTGTACGGCGCGGGCGCGACCGGCGGCATCATCAATGCCATGACCAAGCGTCCCACCTACACCGACCTGCACGGTGAGGTCGGGCTGCAGCTGGGCACCTTCGACCGCAAGCAGCTGCAGGGCGACGTGGGCGGCACCTTGAACGACGCCGGCACCCTGGCCGGTCGCGTGGTCGGCCTGGTCCGCGACAGCGGCATGCAGACCGACGAAATCGAGGACGACCGGATCTACCTCGCGCCCTCGATCAGCTGGCGCGGCGAGCGCAGCAACCTCACCGTGCTCACCAGCTACCAGCACGACCGGACCGCCTCGAGCCAGCAGTTCCTGCCGGTGGTGGCCACGCTCAACGCTCCTGCCGGTCGTCCGCGCCTGGACCCGTCCACGTTCCTCGGCGACAAGGACTTCGACAAGCTCGATTCACGGGTGTACAGCGTGACCGCGCTGTATGACTTCCGCTTCAACGACAGCGTGAGCCTGCGCTCGTCGGTGCGCTACCTGGACGGCAGCACCGAGTTCCGCGAGCTGTACCCGGACGCCTACAGCAATCCGCTGGACCCGTTCATCGACGCCGACAAGCGCGTGGTCAACCGCAACGCCTATGGCGTGCGCCCGGACGTGCGCTCGCTGACCAGCGACAACGCGCTGCAGTTCGATTTCGCCACCGGCGCCTTCCAGCACATGCTGCTGGCCGGCGTGGACTACAGCGACTACCGCGAGGAGGCACTGCAGCTGGATGCCACCCCGACCCCGATCGACATCTACGCCCCGGTGTCCAGCGGCGTGACCATCAATGGCTGGAACCGCCTGCCCGACCAGCAGACCACCCAGCTGGGTGTGTACGTGCAGGACCAGATCCGCTGGGCCGACCGCGTGTCGCTGGTGCTCGGCGCCCGCCGCGACCACGCGCGCAGCAAGACCGAGGGGCTGCCGAGCCAGACCGACAACGCCACCACCTGGCGCGCCGGCCTGATCGGCGAGATCGGTGCCGGCGTATCGCCGTACATCAGCTACAGCGAATCGTTCCTGCCGGTGACCGGCCAGGACATCTACGGCAACGCCTTCAAGCCGATGCAGGGCGACCAGTGGGAAGGCGGCGTCAAGTGGCAGCCGGCCGCGAACATGCTGGTCACCGCCTCGGTCTACCGCATCACCGAAACCAACCGCCAGACCAACGATCCGGAAAACCCGCTCAACGTGGTGCAGACCGGCGAGATCGAGTCCAAGGGCGTCGAGTTGGAAGGCCAGTTCACCTTCGCCAACGACCTGACCCTGACCGCGGCGTATTCGCGCAACCGGGCCAAGGTGACCCGGAGCAACTTCGAGATGGAAGTGAACCAGCGCCTCAACGACACCCCGCAGGAGCTGTCCTCGCTGTGGCTGGCCAAGGGATTCCAGCTTGACGACGTCTCGCGCCTGCGATTGGGCGTGGGTGGCCGCTATGTCGGCAACACCCAGTCGCTGGGCTTCGGCGGTTTCATCCGCACCCCGAGCTACACCCTGGTCGACGCATTGGCCGAGATCCAGGTCACCGACTGGACCATGGCGCTGAACATCACCAACCTGTCGGACAAAAAGTACTTCGCGCCCTGCCGCAATTTCGGTGACTGCTTCACCGGCAACCCGCGCACCGTGACCGGCACCATCAGCTACCGCTTCTAAACGGTAGTGCCGACCGTTGGTCGGCAACCGGGCCACCTTCATCTCCAGCCGCCGCCAGAGAACCCAATGCAACGTTCCACCATCAAAGCCTGGTTCCTGGTCCACAAGTGGACCAGCCTGATCTGCACGCTGTTCCTGCTGCTGTTGTGCATCACCGGCCTGCCGCTGGTGTTCGGCGAGGAGATCGCACACCTCAGCGAACCCCACGTCGACAACCCGCAGCCGCAGGCAGCGCACCGCGACCTGGACGCGCAGGTGCGCACCGCCCTCGCCCAATACCCCGCTAACGTGCCGCTGTTCGTCGGCTGGGACTGGGAAGGCAACACCGTCTACGTCAACACCGGCACCGAGCCGGCGACCCCGCCGCCGCAGATGAAAACCGCGCTGCTCGATGCGGTCAGCGGTGAGGTGCTGCCTGCGCCGCAGTTCAACGAAGGGGTGATGTACTTCCTGTACCGCCTGCACACCGACCTGTTCCTTGGCCTGCCGGGCATGCTGTTCATGGGCGCGATGGGCCTGCTGTTCGCGGTGGCGATCATCTCCGGCCTGGTCCTGTATGGCCCGTTCATGCGCCGCCAGCGCTTCGGCACCCTGCGCACCGGGCGCAGCCGCCGCCTGGCCTGGCTGGACCTGCACAACGTGATCGGCGTGGTGACGCTGGGCTGGGCGCTGGTGGTAGGCATTACTGGCGCCATCAACACCATTGCCAAGCCGCTGGAAACGGCATGGCAGAGCCAGCAGCTGGGCGAGTTCGCCGCCCGCTACGCCGGCCAGCCGCGCCCGACCACGCTGGCCCCGCTGCAGGCGGCGGTGGATACCGCGCGCGCCGCCGAGCCGGGCATGCGCCCGGCATTCGTGAGCTTCCCCGGAACCGGCTACAGCGGCGACCACCACTACGGGGTGTTCATGCAGGGCAACACGCCGCTGACCGAACGCCTGTATCGCCCGGTGCTAATCGATGCGGCCAGCGGCGAACTCACCGCGCAGCCGCAGCTGCCCACCTACATGAGCGTGCTGCTGCTCAGCCAGCCGCTGCACTTCGGCGACTACGGCAAGCTGCCGCTGAAGATCCTGTGGGCCCTGCTGGATCTGTTGACCATCGCGGTGCTGGTCAGCGGCCTGTACCTGTGGTTCAAGCGCGGCAGCACCGAGGCGCGGGTGACCGAGATCGAACGCGCCGAGAAGACCGGGGGTGCCGCGTGAGCCGCCCGTCCCCGCCCACCAGCAGTCCGTTCACCGCACCGGCGTGGATTGCCGCGGCCAGCGTACTGGGACTGGTCAGCGCGCTGGTCGGCGATGGTGTGTTCGATGTGGTGTCGTGGGTCGTCTTCGCGGCGCTGATCGGGCTGGTGGTGCGGGCCTGGGTGAAGCGGACACGGTGACGGTGCCGACCAACGGTCGGCGTTACCGGTGCCCGGCTGCATGGCGGGTGAAGTTGAGTGCCGCGGGTGAGGTTTCATCCGCGCGCAGGCACAGCTGCAGCTCGAACGCGGCCTCTGCCCCCGCCAGCGGTTGATAGGCCACTTCCGCACTGCGGAACCCGGCCATGCTGGCCGGCACCACTGAAATACCCGCTTCCACCGCAACCAGCGACAGCACCGCGTGCATGCCATGCGCTTCCTGCACCACGCGCGGGGTGAAGCCGGCCGCCGCGCACAGACGCACCACCTGCGAGTGGAAGCCCCTGCCCTCGCGCGCCGGCCATAGCACGAACGCTTCGTCGGCGAGCGCGGCAATGTCCACGGGCCCGCTCGATGCCAGCCGATGCGTGCGCGGCAGCGCGATCGCCAGCCGGTCGGTATCGAAGCCGTGCAGCCGCATGTCCTCGGCGTCGAACACCGGCGGGATCACCACGCCCACGTCCAGGCGCTGCTCGCGCAGCATCTGGACCTGGCGTGCCGAGGTGGCTTCGATCAGCTCCAGGCGTACCGCCGGGTTGGCCTGGCGGAAGCCGCGGATCACGCCCGGCAGCCGGCCATACAAGGCGCTGCCCACGAAGCCCAGGCGCACGCTGCCGGTGCGTCCGGCCGCCGCGTCGCGGGTCGCAGTCAACGCGTGGTCGGCCTGCTGAAGCAGCAGGCGCGCTTCGGCCAGCAGCACCATGCCGGCGGCGGTCAGGCCGAGCGTGCGGTTGCCGCGCAGGATCAGCGCGCTGCCGATTTCATCTTCCAGCCTGTGCATGGCCGCACTCAGCGGCGGCTGCGACATGTGCAGCCGCGCAGCGGCGCGATGGAAATGCAGTTCCTCGGCGACGGCAACAAACTGGCGAAGCAGGCGGAGATCGACCATGGGCACGTACACGAAGCGGGCAACCGCACCAGTATGCCGTGCGCCCGGCTAGCTGCGTGGTTCGACCGTAGGTTGCGCGATGCGCGACCATTGGGCGGCGATGTCCTCGATGCTCTCTGCCGTCGTGGCCCGCAGGTCACGCGGATACGCCACGTCCTCGGCTTCCACGCTACGGGTGGCATGGAACTGCCCGTTGCTGGCGCGCAGGATCCAACCGCCCTCGCGGCACGCCGCAGACGCCAGGAAAGCCACGCCCGGGGCCACCGCGTCCGGGTGCAGTTCGTCCGGCTCGCCTTCCACGCCCCACATGCGGGTCTTGGCCACCGGTGAAACCGCATTGACCACGATGTTGTGCGGTGCACCTTCGGCGGCGAGCACGTTGACGATGCCCACGGCCGCCATCTTCGCCGCCGCATAGGCCGCCAGGCCTTTCTGCACGTACTGCGGATACAGCGCGCGGTCGGAGGTGGTGAGCACGATACGGCCGTGATGGTTTTCCTGCATCGACGGCCAGGCGGCTTCGGCCAGCCACAACGGCGCCTTGGCTGCGATGGTCATCATGTGGTCGAAGCGGCCTTCCTCCAGCACGTCGATCGGCTGGTACTCCACCCATCCGGCATTGTGGATGATGAAGTCGATCCGGCCATGGCGCATGAGGATGTCGGCCACCAGTGCCCGGCAGCCCTCACGCTCGTCGATGGCCGCGTGCGCGGCATGCACGTCCAGCCCGGTACCACGCAGCAGCGCCACGGTGGCGTCGATCCGGTGCGGGTCGTGGCCGTGCCCATCCAGCCCGGCGCCGACATCATGCATCACCACCCGCGCCCCGCGCTGCGCCAGCAGGCGGCTGTAAGCCAGGCCAAGGCCACTGGCCGCGCCGGTGACCAACCCGACCTGGCCCTCGAAGGAAACGTCTTTGTGCCTCTGCATCCGTAAAGGATCGCGGAGCGACGCCGTTCAAGGCCAATACGGGTTGCAGGGGTCTGCGATACGCCCGCGGTATCGCGCCGGGCTCAGCGCTCGCGCAACGACTCGCTGCCATGCTGCCGCAAGGGACTCAGCAGGTAATCGATCACCCGCCGCTTGCCGGTCTTGATCTCCGCGCTGAGGCTCATGCCGGCGCTCAGCCGGACCTCCACCCCATCGATGTCCAGCGTAGCGCGCTCCAGCTTCACCCGGGCCGGGAACACCAGTCCCAGCTGCTCATCCTGCGCTGCGTCGTGCGACACGCTCACGACCTTGCCGGTCAGGTAGCCATAGCGGGTGTACGGGAAACTCTCCACCTTCACCGTCACCGCCTGGCCGGGACGCACGAAACCGATGTCCTTGTTCAGCACGGTGGCCTCGACTTCCAGTGCTTCCTCGCTGGGCACCACCACCAGCAGGGCCTGGGCCGGGGTGACCACGCCGCCCACCGTGTGCACGGCGAGCTGCTGCACCGTTCCGGATACCGGCGCGCGCAGCGTCATCAAGCGGTCGCGCTGGCCGGCCTTGGACACTTCCGGGTTCATCTGTCCGATCTGTTCTTCTGCCGCACGCAGGCCGTCCAGGGTCTGCTGGCGGAAATCGGTTACCAGTACGCGCAGCTCTTCGTCGGCAGCCAGCAACGCCGAGCGGATTTCCTGCACCCGGTTGCGCTGGGTGGCAAGGTCGCGCTCGGCGGCGATGCGCTCCTGTTCGCGCAGCAGATAGTCGTGGCGGCCCACGTATTTGCCCTCCACCAGCTTGGCGTAGTCTTCGGCCCGGGTGCGCGAGATCCGTGCGGACTCGTCCAACGGCTGGATGCTGGCCTGGGTGGTTTCCAGTTCCGCGCGGCGCTGCGCGATCAGCGCCTGCAGGTTGTGCCGGCGTGCCTGCAGCGCCTCATGCTGGCTGCGCGCAAGCGCCTGCTCGGCGGCCACGCGTGCCTCGGGCACCCCGGGTACCGGTTCGAACCGGAGCGGCTTGCCGCTGGCAATGGCCTCGGCAAGCGCGCGCTGGCGCATCGCGGTCATGCGCGCGTTGGCCAGGGCGTCGCCGGCCTTGGCGAAGTCGGCACCGGTGGCAGTGGCATCCAGTTCGATCAACAGGTCGCCGGCCTTCACCTGTTGGCCGTCGCGCACCAGGATGCGCCGCACCACCGCGACTTCGCTGGGCTGCACCACCTTCGTCCGGGAATCGACCACGGTCTTGCCGGGTGCCACCGCCACGATATCAAGCTTGCCAAGCGCGGCCCAGGTCAAGGCCACGACGAACATGCCGATGATGATCCGCATCGTCCAGCGCGCGGTCGGCGAGACCGGGGTTTCGATCAGCTCCAGGTGTGCAGGCAGGAAGGCACGCTCGTCTGCGCCACGCAGCGGCGGGTCCATCTCGCGGCGGACCTTCCAGGCATTGCCGAACACCGTGCGGTAACGCTTCAGGAAATCGCCGACGCCGTCGAAAAAGTGTTTCATGCGACCCCCTGCTGCAGGCGGTACAGGTGCGCGTAGTGGCCGTTGGGGCGCGCCACCAGTTCGTCATGGGTGCCGCTTTCCACGATCTGCCCCTTCTCCACCACCACGATGCGGTTGGCATGGCGGACCGTGGACAGGCGGTGGGCGATGATCATCACCGTGCGGCCCTTGCAGATCGACCGCATGTTGGTCATCACCGCGTGTTCGGACTCATAGTCCAGCGCACTGGTGGCTTCATCCAGGATCAGGATCCTCGGGTCGGTGATCAGCGCGCGCGCGATGGCGATGCGCTGGCGCTGCCCGCCGGACAGGCCGGTACCGTGCTCACCGACCTTGGTGTCGTAGCCTTCCGGCAGCGCGGCGATGAAATCGTGCGCACCGGCCAGCGTCGCGGCCTGGACCACCCGTTCCAGTGGCATGCCGGGGTCGCTCAACGCGATGTTTTCCCGCACGCTGCGGTTGAACAGGAAGTTTTCCTGCAGCACCACGCCCAGCTGGCGTCGCAGCCACGCCGGATCGGCCAGTGCCAGGTCCTGTCCATCCACCAGCACGCGCCCCCGTTCCGGTGTGTAAAGGCGTTGCACCAGCTTGGTCAGCGTGCTCTTGCCCGAGCCCGATCGACCCACGATGCCGATCACTTCGCCGGGGCGGACATCCAGTTCAATCCCGGACAACACCTCCGGCGCATCCGGGCGATAGCGGAACGCCACCCGCTCGAAGGTGATGCGGCCCTTGATCGGCGGCAGTGCCAGGCGGCTGCCGGGCAGCTCGGTGCGGGTATTGAGGATGTCGCCAAGCCGCTCGACCGAAATGCCCACCTGCTGGAAGTCCTGCCACAGCTGTGCCAGGCGGATGATCGGCGCGGCGACCTGGCCGGACAGCATGTTGAAGGCGATCAGCTGGCCCAGGCTGAGCTTGCCGTCGATCACCATCTTCGCGCCCCAGAACAGGATCGCCACCGCCACCAGCTTCTGCACCAGCTGCACGCCCTGCTGGCCGAGGGTGGCGACCTTGGTGACGCCGAAGCCTGCGCCCACGTAGCCGGCCAGCTGGTTGTCCCAGGTGCGGGTCGCGCGCGGGTCCACCGCCATCGCCTTGACCGTGCCGATGCCACTGATAGTTTCCACCAGGAAGGACTGGTTGTCGGCGCCGCGCGCGAACTTGTCGTTCAGCCGTTTGCGCAACACCGGGGTGATGCCCGCTGAAATCAACGCGTACACCGGCAGCGAGAGCACCACGATCAGGGTCAGCCAGCCGCTGTAATGGAACATCACCGCCAGGAACACCACGGTGAAGAACAGGTCCAGCACCGAGGTCAGCGCCTGGCCAGTGAGGAAATTGCGTATGTTTTCCAGTTCGCGCACGCGCGCAATGGTGTCGCCGACCCGACGCGATTCAAAATACGCCAGCGGCAGCGCCAGCACGTGCCGGAACAACCGCGCCCCGAGCTCGACGTCGATCTTGCTGGTGGTATGGGCAAACACGTAGGTACGAAGACCACTTAGCACCACGTCGAACACCGCGATCGACACCAGGCCGATCGCAATCACGTCCAGCGTGGTAAGGCCGCGGTGTACCAGCACCTTGTCCATCACCACTTGGTAGAACAGCGGCGTTACCAGCGCGAACAGCTGGATGAAGAACGAGACGACGAAGACCTCCAGCAGCAGCTTGCGGTACTTCACCACGGCGGGGATGAACCAGCTGAAATCGAAGCGGGCAAGTTCGCCCAGTACCGATGCCCGCGAGGCCACCTGCAGCAACCGGCCCTGGTAGCGTTCGTGCAGTTGCTCCAGCGGTACCGTCAGCGGGCGCTTGGCATGCAGGTCATGCAGCAGGGCCTGGCCGCCGTTGATGCGCGCGATGATGAAGGCATCGCCGGCGCTGCCCAGCGCGAGCGCGGGCAGGTTGGCCATGGCCAGTCGTTCCGCCGGCGGGGTGGTCAGCTTGGCCTTGAGGCCCAGGCGACGTGCCAGCAACACCAGCGTGGTGTCATCGACCTGCCCGTCGTCGACGGCGCACTCATGCGCCAGCTGGTCCACATCGGCAGCGATCCCGTGGAACTGCGCAAGCAGCACCAGCCCGCGCAATGCCAGGCTTGTCTCCGCCGCGCCAGCCACCGCATCACCTACGACCGCAAGTGCCGCATTTCCCTGTGACATGTCGTCCCTGCTGCGCAGCTTCCCGATGAGTGCGCGTGTCCCCTCGGCGGAGACTGACCGGGGCTCGAATCCTTGTCAACACGCGGACTGTTCATCCGGTCTGGACCGAGAACTGCATCGCAGTTCCCTATCGGCCGCGCCGGCTGACCGCCGTCATTCCGTCTTTGGCGTAGGCGTCGGCGTCGGCACAACGGAGAACCGGGTGGTATCGAACAGCGCGTCATCGATGTACAGCTCGACCCGATGGTCGCCCTCGCCCAGCACCGATGCAGGAATGGTGCCGATGGTCTCGAAGGGCGTCGAAGTGAAGTTCACTGTCTGCTTGAGCTCGGAGATGGCGGTGTCGCCGGAATACCATCTCCAGCGGATCTTGTGCCGCCCGGCACCGGCATCGATCGGCTCCCAGGTGATGCCGGTGATGTAGACGATTCTTTCTTCCAGGCCAAACTTGGTCGTGGCAAGACGCTTGAACTTGTCCTGGTCGCCCCCGGTAGTGACCAGGCTGGTCCGCTTTTTCAGCTCTGAAACATCCAGCTTGGCGGCAGCTGCGCCAAACACCATGAACATCAAGGTAAAAGCAAGCAGAAATCGACGCACGGCCACACCCCCTGTGGTTATCGAATCACCGGTAATGCCACCCGGGAACGGAGCGTGGAGCTTAAGCAACCCCACGCTGTGGAACAAGGGGCGGCATGAGCGCGCCGATCAGGCAACGCGCAGGCTCTGCCCGGCACGCGGCGCCTGCCGCGCGCCGGTGAACGGGTGCCGGTCAGGACTTGATGAAGGCCAGCAGGTCCGGGTTGATCACGTCGGCATGCGTGGTCAGCATGCCGTGCGGGTAGCCCTTGTAGACCTTCAGGGCGCCGTTCTTGAGCAGCTTCACCGAGAGCAGCGCTGCGTTGGCGATCGGCACCACCTGGTCGTCGTCGCCGTGCATGACCAGCGTGGGCACGGTGATCGCCTTGAGGTCGTCGGTCTGGTCGGTTTCCGAGAACGCCTTGATGCCCTCGTAGTGGGCCTTGGCGCTGCCCATCATGCCCTGCCGCCACCAGTTCTGGATCACTCCCGGGTACACCTTGGCACCCGGTCGGTTGAAGCCGTAGAACGGGCCGGTCGGGAAGTCGAGGAACAGCTGCGCACGGTTGGCGGCAACGCCGGCGCGGATGCCGTCGAACACTTCGATCGGCAGGCCGCCCGGGTTGGCGGCGGTCTTCAGCATCAGCGGCGGCACCGCGCTGACCAGCACCGCCTTGGCGACGCGGCCCTGCGGCTGGCCGTATTTCGCAACGTACCGCGCGACTTCGCCGCCGCCGGTGGAATGGCCGATATGCACGGCGTTGCGCAGGTCCAGGTGCTCGGCCACGGCCGATGCATCGGCGGCGTAATGGTCCATGTCGTGCCCGTCGCTGACCTGGTCCGAACGACCGTGGCCGCGACGGTCATGCGCGATCACGCGATAACCGTGCTGCACGAAGAACAGCATCTGCGCGTCCCAGTCGTCCGAGGACAGCGGCCAGCCGTGGTGGAAGACGATGGGCTGCGCATCGCGCGGGCCCCAGTCCTTGTAGAAGATGCGGACGCCGTCTTGGGTAGTGACGAAATTCTCGGACATGTGCGTGGTTTCCGGTGGGGGCGAATGGGTGCGCGTTGCGGCAAAGCCCGGCAACGCCATCACGGCGAGCGCCGAAGCGCCCGCCTGCAGTACCTGGCGGCGGGTGAGCGTCAGCGTGTCCAGCTGGCGTGGGGACATCGGTGCGTCCTTCTCGGGGGGAGGGCTGCGCACATGGGAACAGACCCATGCACCGCGCCGCTTGTACGCCGGTGCGCTTTACCCGCGCGGTGCGCGACGCACGCGTCTGAGCGCGTCCCGCAGCCGGTCGCGCAGGCCGGCCATGCCGGGCCGGTACGGCGACTTCCAGGCGAATGCGGCGGGAATCTGCAGGTCGATTTCGGTGCCGCGCCCGGGGCGGCCGGAGCGGATCGCCAGGCTGCCCCCGGCGCGGGCCGCACGCTCGTGCATGCCTGCCAGCCCCCAGTGGCCGTCTTCGGCACCGGCGTCCTGGTTGAAGCCCACCCCGTCGTCGTGCACGCGCAGCCGGAAGGCCTGGCGCCCGTACCCCAGCGACACCTGGACAGTGCCGGCGTTCGCATGCCGGAACGCATTGAGCATCGCTTCGCGTCCAATCATGTACGCCTCTTCAGCGGCACTGCGCTGCATCGGCCGCGGGGTTCCTTCCACCACCAGGCGCACCGCCGGCGTGTCCAGCCCGTGCGCATCTTCCAGCACCGCCATCAAGGCGGCGCCGAGGTCGCGCGCGTGGTCCACGTCACCGCGCAGTCCCCGCACGCGCTCGCGCCCGTCGGCGCCAACGCGCTCGGCCATGCGCATCGCCGATTCCAGTTCCTGCCGTACCGGGTCGTCGACCGAAAGCTTGCGGCTGGAAGCATGCAGGCGCAGGATCAGGCCCTGCGTGCTCTGCAGCAGGGTGTCATGCAGCTCGCGCGCGATGCGCTCGCGTTCGCGATGACGCTCGTCCAGCCGTGTCCGGATGCGCGCGGCCAGCTGGCGCAACCGGGCCAGGTACAGCAGCCACAGCAGTGCCACGGCGGCCAGCACGCACAGCGCGCGGAACCAGCCGGTTTCCCAGTAGTGTGGCGCGATCGTGACCACCAGCTGGGCGCCCCGTTCGTTCCACACGCCATCATTGTTGCTCGCCGTCACCCGGAAGACGTAGCGTCCCGAGCCCGGCCCGTTGTACATCGCCGAGCGTGCAGCCCCTTCCACCCATTCCGAATCGAATCCTTCCAGCTGGTAGCGGAAGCGCACCCGTTCGGGGATCGACAGGCTCAGCGCGGTGAAGCGGATGCGCAGGTTGCGCGCACCGGCCGGCAGCGCCACGCTGCCGTCATGGATCGGCACCGCCGCGCCGTCCACGGTCGCGGCGAGGATCTCCACCGGCGGTGCCACCGGATTGCGCAGGATCCGGCGCGGGTCGATCGACACCAGTCCACTGGTGGTGGCGAACCACAGGCGTCCATCCTGCGTGCGCGCTGCGGTCGGCAGCGGGCGGAACTGGGCGGCAATGCCCGGCAATCCGTCGAGCGCGGTGAAACGTTCGTAGCGCGGGTTGCCGCGGCCACCGAACAAGCCATCGACATCGGCGGCACGCACGCGCACCACGCCACGCGCGCCGTTGAACCACACATCGCCGGACGCATCGGCCACGATCCCGCTGATCCCCCGCAGGTCCTCGCGCACGCCCGGCACCACATTGCGCAGGCGACCGGAGGTGACCAGGGCCAGGCCGCGCTCGCCCCCGATCCACATCCCATGCTGGTCTTCGTACAGGGCGGTGACGTTGCCCACGTCGATGGCCTGGCCGGTCCACGGCGTGGTCACTTTTTCCTGGTCGAGCACCACCGCGATATTGCGCGCGAACCCCAGCCACAGGCGACCGCGCGCGTCCACCTGCATGCTCAGCGGCGAACCGTTCGACGGCAGGTCGGGCAGGTCCTGCAGGTGCGTCCACTGTCCCTGCCGCAACCGGTGCAGGCCGGGCGTGTTCAACGACAGCCAGACCGTGCCGTCCGGCGTGGTCGCGATGGCCTGTACGCCGGAGCGCACCGACACCGGAAGGTCGGACACCTCCTCGAACCGGCCGCCGCGCATCCGCCACAGACCGTCCGGGCCGCCCAGCCACAGTTCGCCCGCGGTACCGCGATGCATCGCCGTGATCGCCGAGTGCAGCGCCAGTGGCTGGCGTGACACGCTGTCCACCCGCTGCAGGGCGTGGTTGCGCGTGCCCACCAGCAGCGCATCGCCGTCGGCGACCATGGCGAAGTCCTGCGCGCCTTCCGGCATCGCCACCTGCACCAGGTTGGCGTGGCGGAAGCGGTCCAGGCCACGGCTGCTGCCTACCCAGAGGTTGCCTTCGCGATCCTCGAGCAACGGCTGCAGGTAGTCCGAACTGAGGCCGTCGCTGCGCCGGAACATTTCGAAAGCATCGCCCGGGCGTGCCGGCGAACGCCGTACCAGCCCGGTGCCCAGCGTGGTCGCCCAGAGCACGCCGTCGCGATCGAAGATCAAGCCGGCCGATGCGCTGGGCCCGGCGGGATCGGACGCCGGCGATGCGCCCCCCTTCCCTGCCAGCGAGCGTACTCCGCCGTCGGCCTCGGCCACCCAGATCGCGCCGTCCGGTGCCTGCGCGATCTGGCTGACGCGTCCGACCGAGGACGCTACGGGGGTGAAGGTACGCGTGCCACGGCGCAGCACCACCATGCCATTCTCGGTGGCTACCCAGAGCGTGCCGGCGCGGTCGGTGAACAACGTGCGTGCCTGCCGGCCCGGATAGCCCATATCCGCCGTCGGACGCTGCCATTGCTGACCGTGCAGCGCGACCGGGCCGGTAAACGTGGCGGCCCACAAACGGCCTTCCCCGTCCTCGGCAAAGCGGAACACGGTGCTGGTCGGCAAGCCATCGGCCGGTCCGTAGTGACGCACCCGGTCACCGTCGATGCGGCTGACGCTGCCGTAGCGGAACCCTACCCACAGGCCGCCGTCGGCGGACGCGTACAGCGTGGACACGCTGGTGGCGGGAAACGCGTCGCCGCCGGTGGCCGCAAAACGGGTAAAGCGCACGCCATCGAACCGGTACAGCCCGATTTCGGTGCCCAGCCACAGATAGCCATCGGCGGTCTGGGCAAGCGCGGTTACCTGGCCCGGAGCGCCCTGGTTGACGGTCCATGCGGTGTGGTGGAACTGGCCGATCGCGCGGGCGGGATCGAGCGCGACCGCGGTGCCGGCAACCAGCAACAGCAAGGCACAGGCCAGACCTCGTAATCCGTACGCCATGATCGGTCCCCTGCCCGCGCGGCGCGGCGCCAGCGCATGCGCCATCATACAAAAACGGTTCGGCAGAAGGATGCCGGTCCCTATTGGCAGGCGCCGCCCGCGCGGACGTCCTGCAGGTAGGCCGACGGCGTGCAGCCCAGACTGCGCCGGAACCAGCGCACGAAATGGCTCTGGTCATAGAAGCCCAGCTCGCAGGCGACCTGGCCGATGCGCTGGCCGTCCACCTGCAGCAGCTGCCGGGCGCGTTCGATGCGGCGCATGCGCAGGTACTGCATCGGGCTGAGCCCGGTCTGCTCGCGGAACATGCGCGCGAAGTGGAACCGGCTCATGCACGCCGCCTGCGCGATCGCACTGAGCTGCAGCGGTTCGGACAGATGCGCCTCGATGAAGTCCACGCCACGCTCGACCGCGCGCGTCGCCGCACCACATCCGCGCAGGCAGGCCGGTGTCGACGGGTCAGGCTGCAGTGCCGGAACAGGGGCTACGGGGCTGGCGCGCACAGGAGGAAAACCTCGCCGGAGTCGCCTTGTATGCTGCCCCTGCCACCCACGCCGCCACAGCCCCGATCGGCGGGGTACCCCGCTACTCTTTCGGGTGATCGTGCGGGGGTCGGAACCTGCGCTGCCTGCGCGGGGTTGCCGGCAGCTCCACCACCCGCCGGCCGAACAGCGTCGCATCCACCGAATACGCGCCCGGTCCCAGCAACAGCAGGCTGATCAGCAGGCCCGCAGCGGGCCAGCCCTGCAGTCCCGGATCCAGGCAGGCCACGAACACTGCGGCCAGTATGCCCAGCGGGAGCAGGCTGCCCAGCGCCAGCAGCACCGCAGCCATCCACGCCCAGCCGATCAGATCGCCCTGCGGCGGAACCGCGCGCAGCCCCCACGGCCACACCAGCATCGAGGACAACAACAGGCGCAGCAGGAGCAACCCCACTCCGGGAGTGCGGTCAGGAAAGGTTGCGTAGAGCAGCTGCACCGGTGGTCTCCAGCGTTCGATCTGGCTGCGGCCATTGGGGACCTGTTCCGTGCCGCGCGCATGCCCCGAAAGAGTAATCGGCACCCTGCCCGGAGCGATCACCCCGTATTTGCTATCGTGCGCCGGTCTGTCCTTTGTCCTGGAGTCCCATGTCCCGCACGCCATCCGCCTCCCCCTCCCCGCATGCCCTGCTGCGGGCGGCCACCAAGGAGGCGTACGAGCGCGTCACCGTGCTGCTCAACGCCAGCTACGCCGATTTCAGCCCCGAACAACAGCAGCGGATCCGCGCCCTGGTGGCCGGAGATGCAGCGGCCAGCCCGGCCAAGCGTGCCAAACCCGCCAAAACAGCACGCGAGCCGCTGCCGCCGCGTTACTGGCTGCCGCACACCCAGGAAACCTGGTCCGGTCGCGGCCGCGTGCCGCAGACCTTCCTTGCCTGGGAAGGCACCGTGGCCCATACCGAATGGAAGAAGCACCACCCCGACGAGCGCTTCCCGGCGTATCCGGGCTGAGCAGGGAGATGAACCGCTCCATCAAGCTGCGCAGGGCGGTGGGAACACACGGCACGGTGCATCGCGTTGCAGACCTCCAGCAGCGCCATGACACGAAGCAGACGCTGCCCACCCTGCTCTGCGACAGCCCCGGCTGCGGCGCCCCGCTGAAGTTCGTGGCCGCGCACAGCCGCAGCCACGCCGACCACGCCGCGCCCGTCCAGGTGCCGGCCTACCTCACCCTGAGCAACGGTGCCGAGCACCAGCCCGGGTGCCGGTATGACGCGCCCGGTCATCTCCAGGCGCTGCTCGCCGCTGGCGCCGATCCTGACTTCCTGCCCGTGCTCGCAGACGGCAGGCAGGAGCTTCGCCTGCTGGTCCTGCAGCAGGCACTGAAGCGCGGCAGCGCTGATCGCCAGGCCGTGGACCCCGCCACGGACCGCTACCTGCACACCCTCGCCGACCTGCTGGTGCTGCGCGCGTTGTGCGAAAGCGATGCCTTGTTCGCCGAGCACCTGACCCTGCGCCTGGGCAAGAAGAAAGTGGACTGGGCGAATTTCTTCTACACGCCGGAGCGCTACGACGAGGCCGGGGAGCGCCTGGGGGCGACGTCCACGGAACTGCCCATGGCGTTGCTGGGCACGGTCCGCTCGCACCGCGTGCAGCCCGACGCGGTGTACCTCAACTGCGCCCCGAAGTACCAGCGCACCGGCATCACCGACCGGCGCGACTTCCATGAAGTCAGCGTTGGCCACGGCGACGCCGCGTGGCTGCAGTCGTTCCCGGTCGGCGCCGAGATCGTGATGTTCGGGCTGTGGCGCCAGGGCCGGACCACCACCTCCACCCGGCCGCACCCCACCGACCCGCGCCGCACCATCACCAACGTCACCCACAAGCTGGCGCTGTGGCCAAGCTTCAAGCGCCAGCTGGCCGTGGTTGACTGACCCGGAGAACGTATCGCATGACCCGAACGCCGCCGCGCTTCCTGCTGCTCACTGCATTTGCTGCCACACCGCTTGCGGCGTGCGCCGCGCAGGCCTCCTCACCAGGCACGGTGTTTGTCGACGTCACTGCGACCCACGTTCCCACCGACCCCGACCTGCATGCGCTTGATGCCGTCCTGCTGGATGCCGACGGCGACGGCGACCTGGACGTTGCGGTGGCGGTGGAGAACGGCGCCAACCGGCTCTACCTCAACGATGGCAGCGGCAAGCTCACACACGCAGCCGGTGCGTTCGGGCCGCTCAGCGGCGACAACGAACATGTCCGCGTGGCCGACTTCAACCGCGACGGCCACCCCGATGTGCTGTTCATCGCCGAAGACACCGAACAGCACAACCTGTTCCTGGGCGATGGCAACGGTGGCTTCAAGCGGGTCAGCGAGCGCCTGCCGGCGAAAAGCCAGGCCAACGGCGTGGCGGTCGGCGATCTCAACGGCGACGGCCTGCCCGACATCGTCGTCGGCAACACCACTGAAGGTAAGCAGGGCCAGGCACAGCCGTTCCTCTGGCTCAACGACCCTGCACGCCCGGGCTGGTTCATCGACGCAACGGCCACCCACCTGCCCAACATCGACGTGCAGGCGCAGGGCATCGCGCTGGCTGACGTGGACGGCGATGGCGATCTGGACATCGCCATCGCCAGCCAGGACCCGCTGAACCGGCTGCTGCTCAACGACGGCAGCGGTCGTTTCGTCGACGCGACCGACCGCCTGGGCCCACAGGTGCCGACCGAAACGCGAGAAGTGCACGCGCTCGACGCCAACGGTGACGGCCGCCTGGACCTGGTGTTCTTCAATCTGACCAGCAACAACCGCGAGTGGGACAAGGATCCGCAGACCCGGCTGCTGATCAACCAGGGCGACGCGCGCTTCAAGGACGAAACCGCCGCACGCCTGCCCCGCCACCGCTTCTCGAGCTGGGGCGGCACGGTGGTGGACTTCAACCACGACGGTCATCCCGACCTGGTGGTGAGCGCCATCGATGTTCCGGGCTTCGTGCCGCTGCAGGTACGTGCGTGGCAGAACGATGGGAAAGGAAACTTCAGCGACGTCACCCCTACCGTGATTCCTGCCGCCACCGTGGGCCGCAGCTGGAGCATGGCGCAGGGAGATCTGGACGGAGACGGCAAGCCGGACCTGTTCATCGGTGGCTGGCAGTCGCAGGCGCGGCTGCTGCTCAGCCGCCCATGAGCCGCGGCATTCCATCGCTTTCCTTCACAGATCCTGCTCTATATTCCGGACCACGTCGCCGCACGCCGCGGCGGGGATGGGAGGTCGATATGAACGCCGCACGTCTGATTGGCATTGCCGCTCTTGCCGTGGCCGCCCTGGCCGCAGCCCCTGCCTGGGCCGACCCGCCCCACCACGCGCGCGGCAACGGTCCGCCGCCGCATGCCGGCGGCCCGGACAAGCGCCACGCTCCGCCGCCGGGATGGCAGAAGAAGGCCTGGCACCGCGGAGACCGGCTCAGCTGGTCGGAGGTGGACGGCCGTTACTGGGTTGACGACTACTCACGTTACGACCTGCGTGAACCCGGCCGCGGCCATCGCTGGGTCCGCCAGTCCGACACCGAGTACCTGCTCGTTGAGATCGCCACCGGCGTGATCATCGACGCCCTGCGCCGCTGAGGCGGCGCGCTCGGAGCCCGTGATTACGGCTTGCGGGCGAACCACCACATGACGATGAATACCGGCAGGGGCGAGAGCATCATGACGATGCCCAGCCCGATGTTGGCGCCCCCGCCGGTGTTCATCAGCCCGTCGGCGTAGTACCAGCCCCATAGCACGATCGAGAGTGCCAAGCCGGCAATGTAACCCCTACGCCTGCGAGGTGGCCGGCGCGAGCTTACCCATAGCGAAAACAGAGCGAACGGCGCCAACGCCAGTGCCGTGCGCACCCAGCGTGGCTGCAGCTCAGGCCCCATGCCAAACGCGCGCGAACGCAGATGGTCGAGCAGCCATTCCACGCCCCATACGATGGCGAACGCGTAGATCACTGAAAACACCAGCACCTTCGTCCCTGCGTTGCGCACGACCTCAGACCGCATACTGCGCCACCCCATTCCCGAACGACCCGTTCTCCCGCTTCACTTCCACCAGGGTGATGAACACATCCTCCCGACGAATTCCTACGGCGGCATGCAGTCCATCGCACACCCCTCGCCCCACTCGCCGCCGGTAGTCGGCGGGCTTGCCTTTGCGAAGATCGATGCGGGCCAACGGCATGGCGGCTCTCTCCGGACGCATGCAGGTACATGCGGCACCAATGAGATCACAGGCGCCCGTCCCTCGCCACCTGTCCGCTCGCGTTCATCGGCCCGTGCTGTTCTTCCACCTGCACTGTCGTTGGAAGAGCGCTTCGGCATCACGGTCATCGCCCTGCAGGCGAGGGGGCGGCGTCAGCCTTGCCACGGCAGCGGCGGCGACCGGCACTGCATTGCCAGGCCGCGTCGCCACCGAGCCGGACGGGGCATTCTGGACCGCCACGTAAGCCTGCATGAGCTGACGCGGCACGGTGGCCGCCGGCTTGAAATCTCGCGCCGCAGCAGCCTGGAAATTGGCCCGCAGCGTGTCTTCCATCTTTGCCCGCATGAGTACACGCCTGCTCATGACATCCCCCCCGACGCGGGCCAGTTCCTGCTGCGCTTTTCGGGAAACCTTCGGCACGATCAGCGCAGGGGTTTCGATAACGGTGAGGGTGATGGACCCCTCCTTGATCTCAACCGCTACTCGGGCACCGATCACGAAGCCGGCGTCCCGCAGCCAGCGGCCGCTCAGCCTGAGACAGGGGACGGGCTCGTATCGCCCCATCCCGTCGTGCAGCTCATACCACTGCGCGCACATCCTGTAGGTGCGTGGCGGGCGGGAGTAAGGTTTGCGCTTGCGGCGCGCTTCGTACTCGTAGGGCGTACTCGCCCGAGCACTGAACATGTTGGACCTCCGGCACGAATGGCTCTCGTCAGGATGACAAGAGCGTCGGGAGGCTAGGAACCGTAAAAGCAACACAAAAAACGGCGGGCGTATTTCCACGAGGGTCTTGTATTAGCCGCCCTCCCGACAACGAAACGTCCAACATTGTGTTGCGTTTTAGAGTTCCTAGGCTCTGCACAGCACCATGCAGGATCATGCGGAAGGTGGGAAATCGTTTGTTACTGTTGATCCGCCGAGCTTAGTTGACCGTGCCTAATGGATGACGCAACTGACAACTAATACCGCCAAATATGCGCAAGCAGGTCACACTTCAGCCCGCTCCCGACTTCGCTTTCCATCGACGCGTCAGCGCAACACGACGGCGGCGTCGACCAGCTGCACATCATGCATCTGGTACAGGTACGCCTCGTAGTAGGCCTTGTGCGATGCGCCGACGATGGCCAGCAGGCGCTGACCGGGTGCATGCCCCAGCACGTCGCGGATGTTGGCCACCATGCGCAGGTTGCGGGTTTCCCAGTAACCGACATAACCGCGCCCGAAGCCCTGCGGCGATGGCTCTGTCAGCGCGGCACCGAAGTCGCTGCGATAGGCCTGCAACGCCATTCCCCGAGCGTTGTAGCTGCGATACATGGCCAGTATTGCTCCTGGCTTGCCGAGGTTGGCTTCCAATGCCGCGTCCGCATTTGCTCGCGCCTTGGTATACGGGTTGTCCCAGGCTTTCATGATGGCGTCGCCCGCAGCCTTCTCCAACGCTTTGGGCGTGGCCGAATCGGCGGTGTGGTCGTCTACCGCCCAAACGCGTTCCAAGCCGAGCCGCGCAGCCAGCGTTGCCGCCACCAGCACCGACTCATCGCGCCCCTGCAGCCGCTTGTCCAGGTACGCCACCAGGGCCGGACTCAATCCATCGGCAGCGATGCGCTCCGCCGCGGGCAGGCGGAGCCACTGCACGACCGCGGAGTTGCGTTCGCCCGCCGCCAGCCACACGGCCGCCAGCCGACGTCGGTCGGCGGCGCTCGGCGCGGCTGGCCATGACGCCAATATGCGGTCCGCTTCCGCGTTGGCTGCGGGCACATCCAGCCCGGTCCCCGCCTCCGCCGGCGCGGTGTCCGGGCAGTACATGCTGACGCTTTCCGCATAGCGGGCAGGATTACGCCGCATGAAATCGCACTGCAGCCCGGAAACTGCCTCCACCGCAATGGCCTCGGGCTTCCACGCCTCCAGTCGCGACAACAGCGGTTCCAACTGATCGGGAGTGAAGGTCTTCGGCAAGGCGGAGAGGTGCGCCGAACCTAGCACCAGCACCTCGTTGGGGCGACCCGCAGGTGGGCCCTTGAACTGCTCGGGATTGAAGTCGGGGACATAGCCAGGTGCAGCCGCGCAAGCGCTCGCGCTGCACAACCCCAGTATCAACAGAATGCCGATGCGTTCGATCATGGTGCATCCTTTCGATGGTCGATGATGTGCCTGATGAGATATTCGCCCAGCCAGCATCAGGGCAGAACCCCCGTTGGTCATTGCAACCATTTGGACGGTCGGTGCATCGGGATGGGCCTGGTTGCGCATAATGCAGAACAGCTGCGCTCCGCTGGTGCCGACCTCGTCACTCAGGCCGCTCGAGGCCGGATGTGCGCAATTTACTAGGCCGATCTGCAGAATTCCCCCCGGGTGCACAGGCGGAAGCGCGGCGACAGTGTTCCTTTCGTAGGCACTCTTCGTTGAGCGCCCTCCTCACAAGGGTACGTACCGCACAGTTTGTGCTTTTAGGGTGACTAGACTCTGCAGCAAACCCCGCACGCCCCAATTCCCGGTTCTATCGGTAAGTCGAGCACGCATTGAAGCATCGAGCAAGGCGCGGAGACCATTCCGGAAACTACCTCTTCTGGCGTGGACCCAAGGCAAGCTCCGCCGCAATCATGGCCGACTTGCTTCTCGCAGGATCTCTGAGAATTCTAGACGCTGCAGATTTCGCCGGCGAAGGGTCCATCCCGCTTGGTGAGAGCTGAGAAGGATCCGAGTTCGATGCAGACGGCGCCTTCGTTCCATCCGAGCCATCACCGGGCATCTTGAGGGTCGCTTGAACATGCTCACTCAACATGGCCTTGGCCATGGCTCTCGCGCGAATGAGAGCGGAAATTGGCTGCTGTTCGTACCATTCTCGAATCTGCTCACTGTCGGGAAGACACCCCGACACTGACTCCATGTGACGCATCCACTCAATCCGCTGTTCTTCAAGAACGGCAAAAGCCACCAGCCCATTGATGCAGCCGTCTGCACCTTTTTCGACTAGAGACCTGTACGCATCTTCCGAACCAGACAGGCTGCTCATTACGTACCCCTATCGCGCTATGGAAGAGGCACCCTGCCTGATGACGAACCCGATGAGAAATCGATTGTTCCTTGTCCACTTTCAGCATTCATCGGCGCGGCCTACCAAGCCGTCCCGAAAATTGGGCCGCCATATGTTGTGTCTGGGCTGTACCCGACAGCCAAACCTGAACAAATTCCACTTTCAGGAAGCTGGTTTTCACCGCCAACGCATTCTGGCGGCTGGCTCACCACACTGCACGGCGCTCCGACCTCATCGATCGCACCGCAGGTAATGAACCATTCTTCGAAAGAGAGGTACAGTTGGGCCGTCACGGAGACCAGCACTATGAAGAGCCTGAGCGCAGAAGCCACATTCAGCGCCGCCGCCAGGGAGGCGTTTGCCGACCGGGGTACAGCGCGAACCTTGGCTACCAAGGTCCTTGCCGCCCGCTCCGCATCCGGAACCGACTCCTTTGTTGTCAGCGGGCGTTCGTACTCAACGACAAAAGGTGCCAATGCACCTGGCAGCGCCCTTTCCCAGAGTCCGAAGAAGAAGTGAGGGGTCGTGGGGTCCTTCAGCCTTTCCGTGCTCGTCGGGCTCTGCATCTTCCTGCCGGGAGCCGCATTCGTCCTGGGCCTGAGAAGGCTCTACAACCCTTCGGCTCCTGGCAGCCCTATCGATCAGCATTTCAGCGCCGGCCTGGCATTGGCCGTAGCGGCCAATGTCTTACTCCACGGAATTGGCTTTTCCCTGGCTGCCGGATACACCCGTTCGCGCGGGTTGCCTGAGCCTGATATCGGTCCGGTCCTCGCCCTTCTATCTGGCGATCTCAAAAGCGCATGGGGAATGGCCGGAGCCCAGAGTTTGACCGAGTTCCCCTTGAGAGTATCGGCCTACTTCCTGACAACAACGGTAGTAGCTTGGGGCGCGGGCATTCTGGCCAACCGCCTGATAAGGCTGCGGCCCCGTGCTGGCTGGACTGAACTTCTCAGACCGTCAGAAGTGTCATTCGTATGGCTCACCACGGAAGTTGAACTTGACGGCACGTGTTATCTGTTCGCCGGGCCCGTGCAGGAGTTCAGCGTTGGAAAGGACGGCAACCTTGAACGGGTGGTTCTGCCCTATGCCGTCAAAAAACCTCTGCCGCTACGAAAGAAGAAATCGGCGGGCGCCACCATGCCAGAAGAAGGCCTGCAAGAGGCTCCATCAGGTACTGAACTTGATGGCGGATGGATCGAGATACCCGGTGAGACTCTTGTCCTGCAATTGAAGGACTCGAAGACGGTGAATCTCGATTACTTCTACGAGGGCGATACGACGGTAGCTGCCGAGAGCAAGGCGTAGATCAACATTGGGTGGGTGACTTCTTTTCACCCAAGATGTCGCGGGCCGTCTTTACAGCTCAAGTCGGTCACGTCCCGTTCCCCAGTTCAGTCGAACACAACAAAAAAGCCCCCGTTTCCGGAGGCTTTTCTGACTGAATCGTGGTGGGCGGTGCAGGGTTCGAACCTGCGACCCTTGCCGTGTGAAGGCAATGCTCTACCGCTGAGCTAACCGCCCGATGCTGCTGAGCCGCTCATTATAGGGCGGCAAAATTTCGCGTCAACGGGTTTCGATGAATTTCTTCACATCGTGTGCGTGGGCTTGTCCGAGTTCAGGGTGCCGGCCAGCGCGGTCTCGATCTTGTTGCGCACGTTCTCGCCTTCCTGGCCGTCGGCCAGCTGCACGCCGATGCCCGCTGCACGGTTGCCCTGGGCGCCGGCCGGGGTGACCCAGACCACCTTGCCGGCCACCGGCAGGCGCTCGCTGGAATCCGGCAGGGTCAGCAGCAGGAACACCTCGTCGCCCAGGAAGTAGCGCTTGGGCGTGGGCACGAAGATGCCGCCGTTCTTCACGAACGGCATGTACGCGCTGTACAGCGACGCTTTGTCCTTGACGGCCAGCGACAGGATGCCCTGGCGGGCGTTGGTGGCGCTCATGCTCTATTCCCCTTTACGTGCCGCTCGTTGACCTTGTTCCAGGCCAACAACAATTCCACCACCGCCAGGTCGGCGCGCACGGTGGTGCGCAACAGATCGCGGGTACGGTTGGCAGCGTCGAACCAGGCGCCCAGCTTGTGCAATCGGTCCGGATCGGTCAAGCCACCCCCGGTGGCCTGGGCCAGCGCCAGGTCGGCGGCATGGCGCAGGCGCAGGGCGGCGTGTTCGTCGGCGGTCCAGCGCTGGGCCAGTTCCACCGCACCGGAGCGCCCGGCCACCAGCGCCTCCAGGTCGCTGGCGACCTGCCGGCGCAGGGCCAGGCCGTCGTTGCGCAGCCAGTCGTCGGCCAGGCCGGGGTGGCCACGCGCGGCGTCCAGGGCCTCGCGGGCGCTGGCTTCGCTGTGGCCCTGGGCCTGCAGCCAGGCCAGGCTCTCCTCGCGCGGCGGCAGCTTGAATTCCAGGCGCTGGCAGCGGCTGCGCACGGTGGCCGGCAGGCGCGCCGGGTCGCTGCTGATCAGCCACAGGTAGCGGCCGGGCTGCGGTTCTTCCAGGGTCTTCAGCAGGGCGTTGCAGGCGGCGCGGTTGATCGCGTCGGCCGGGTCCACCACCACCACCTGGGCGATGCCGTATTGCGGGGTGAGCGAGAGCTTCTGCGAGATCTCGCGCACCTGTTCGATGACGATTTCGGTGCGCAGCTTGTCGCCGGACTTGTTCGGGATGAACGACACCAGCTGCAGGTCCGGGTGGGTGCCGGCGGCAATCAGCTGGGCGCTGCGCTGGGCGGCGGCGGGTTCGCCGCGGGTCAGCACGTGGGTGGCCATGCGCAGCGCCACCTCACGCTTGCCAAGCCCGGCCGGGCCACAGATCAGCAGGCCGTGGCCCAGCCGGCCGGCGTCGAGCGCGGCGATGGTCTGGTCGTAGGCGCGCTGCTGCCAGGGCGAGAAATCAGCCATTGCCACCCTCCTTCGAAAGGTATGCGGTGACCGCGGCCACCACCTGGGCGGCCACGCCGGCCTGGTCCTGGCTGGCGTCGATCAGCTGGAAGCGCGTGGGGTCGTCGGTGGCACGGGCGCGGAAGACCGCGCGCACGCGCTGGAAGAAATCGTCCTGCTCGCTTTCGATCCGGTCCGGCCCCAGGTCGCGGCCGCTGGCGCGCGCGCGGCCCACCGCCACGTCCACGTCCAACAGCAGGGTCAGCCCAGGCTGCAGGCCTACCGCGCGGCGTTCGAGGTCGGCGATCCAGGCGGGGTCCAGCCCGCGACCACCGCCCTGGTAGGCGTAGCTGGAATCGGTGAAACGGTCGCTGAGCACGTAGCCGCCGCGCGCCAGCGCCGGCTCGATCTGCTGGCGCACATGCTGGGCACGCGCCGCGAACACCAGCAGCAGCTCGGCTTCGGCGCTGAGCGGCTCGTTGGCGATCTCCGAGTCCGGGGTGAGGATCAGCGCACGGATGCGTTCGGCCAGCGGCGTGCCACCGGGTTCGCGGGTCAGCACGACCTCGTGGCCCTGCGCCTGCAGCGCGGCGCGAATGGCGTTGAGCGCGGTGGTCTTGCCCGCGCCTTCACCGCCTTCCAGGCTGATGAAACGCGGGTGGCGGCGCAGTGAGACGCTCACTTCGGCGCCGCCTGGTTGCGCTGCTGGCGCAGCTGCTGCAGGTACCGCGCCACGGCGGCGTTGTGCTCGGTGTAGTTGGCCGAGAACACGTGTGCGCCACTGCCATCGCCTACCGCCACGAAATACAGCGCATCGCCCGCCGCGGGGCGTGCGGCAGCCTGCAGGGCGTCGCGGCCCGGCATGGCGATCGGGGTCGGGGTGAGGCCGGCGCGGGTGTAAGTGTTGTACGGCGTGTCGGTGGTGAGGTCGCGCTTGCGGATGTTGCCGTCGTAGCTGCTGCCGATGCCGTAGATGACGGTCGGGTCGGTCTGCAGGCGCATGCCCATCTTCAGGCGGCGCGCGAACACGCCGGCAATCTGCGGGCGTTCGCTGGGCAGCGCGGTTTCCTTTTCGATGATCGAGGCCAGGATCAGCAGCTCATACGGGGAATTGAGCGGCAGGTCGTCGGCGCGGCTTTCCCACGCGGCCGCCAGTTCCTTTTCCATGGCGGCATGGGCGCGCTTGAGCACGTCCAGGTCGGTGTCGCCGCGCTGGTAGACGTAGGTTTCGGGCAGGAAGCGGCCTTCCGGATGCTGGCCCGGGAAACCAAGCGTCTTCATCAGCGCGGCATCGTCCAGGTCATCGGTGGTGTGGACCAGCGGGTCGGCGCGCTTGAGCGCGGCACGCAGCTGGCGGATGTTCCAGCCTTCGACGATGGTGACGCGGTGCTGCAGGGTGCGGCCCTGGCGCATGCGGGTGAGCAACTCGCGCGGGGTGAGCTTCGCGTCCAGTGCGTATTCGCCGACCTTGAGTTTGCCGGCGGCGTCGAGCTGGCGCGCAAGCAGCTGCCACTGGGTGTCGTTGCCTTCGTCGACGCCGGCGTCGCGCAGCTTGCGCAGGACCGTCTGCAGGCCATCGCCCGGGGCGATGACCACGCTTTCCTGCTCGGGAGTGATGGTCGCGTCGGCGAAGCCGCTCTGGCTGTGCCAGAACCATGCGCCGGCGGCGGCCAGCAGCAGTGCGCCGAGCAGCACTACCGCCAGGACGGTGAAACAACCTCGTTTTACGCCTGCCATGCCTACCTCGGTGGGGTGGTGCAGCCACGCAGGGCGTGGCTCTACGGGTTCATTCGTTTCCGCGGGGACACGCGTGGCGTGTCTCTACGCGGGTGCGCCGGTTGCGTAGTGACACGCCATGCGTGTCCCCGCAGTGCCCGAACCGCCCACACCCGCCCTACAGCATACCTTGGCTCAGTCACGCCGACCCAGCGCGCGCATCAGGCCACGGGCCTTGGCGCGGGTTTCGTCGAGTTCCCTGGCCGGATCCGAATCGACCACGATGCCGGCGCCGGTGCGGAACGCCGCCGTCGTACCGGCGACCTCGGCGGTGCGGATCAGGATGTTCAGGTCCAGGTCGCCGTCGCGGTTCAACCAGCCGAACGCACCGGTGTAGGCGCCGCGTGCGGTCTGTTCGAGTTCGGCGATGATCTGCATGCAGCGCACCTTCGGGCAGCCGGTGATGGTGCCACCGGGGAAGGTGGCGGCAATCACCTGGCCCGGACTCACGCCTGCGCGCAGGCGACCGCGCACGTTGCTCACGATGTGGTGCACGTGGGCGTAGCTTTCCACGCTCATCAGCTCGTCCACCTCCACGCTGCCGGGGCTGCAGATGCGGCCCAGGTCATTGCGCTCCAGGTCGATCAGCATCACGTGCTCGGCGCGCTCCTTGGGGTGGCCCACCAGTTCGCGGATCCGCTCGGCGTCGTCGTCGCCTTCGAAGCGCGGGCGCGTGCCGGCGATCGGACGGGTCTGCACGTCGTCGCCGTGCACCGACACCAGCCGCTCCGGCGAAGAACTCACCACCGCCCTGCCCTGCGCGATGAACAGGCCGGCGAACGGCGCCGGGTTCGCCACCCGCAGCTGCGCGTACAGCGCGTGCGGCGACAGCGCCTGCTCGAAGTGCGCGACCCAGCGCCGCGACAGGTTCACCTGGAACACGTCGCCGGCACGCAGGTAGTCGATCACCTTGCCCACGCCGTCGGTGAAGCGCGTGGGCGCATCCTCTTCCATCCCGGCAGGCGGCTGCCACTGCGGCAACGGCGGCAGCGTGGCGGTAGCTGCCAGGTCCTTCTGGAGCACCTCCAGCAGCGCGTCCTGCCCGCTCTCGCACACCGCATGGAATTGGCCCAGCACGCGGTCATGCAGCACGGCAGCCGGGCAGCGCAGCGCCAGCGCGCTGGGCAGGCCGTCGGCACGTGCGGGCAGATCGAGCACGGTTTCGATCTGGCCGGCCAGTTCGTAGTCCAGCATCAGCGCCCAGCCGCCGCGGAACGGCAGGCCGGGCCCTGCGCCGGGAAGGGGCGACGGCGAATCCGGCGCGCCCTCGCGCGGCAGGCGCAGGGCGTGCCAGTGCGCGTCGAGTACGTCCAGGAAGGTGCCGGCGTGCACGGTGCCGGCGTGATCGCGCACGACGCCATCGGCGTGTAGTGCGAGCGATTCGCCGTTGCCCATCAGCAGCAGGTCCCAGCGCCCCTGAGCGGTGCCCGAGGCGGTGGACTCCATCAACAGCGGGTAGCGCTGGGGGGCCAGACGCTGGAGCGCGAGCAGGTCGGTGGTGTCGGGCAGCGGGCGGGTCTGGAACATGGGAATACCGGCGGTGGTGTCGGGGCCGGCGGCGAGCCGGTCTGGCATTGTGGGGGCCGGCCAACGGCCGGCGCTACCGGGCGCAGTGCCCAGATGTGCCAAGGCCGCCCGGTGGGCGGCCTTGGCGGATAGCTGTCGCGGCGTGCGACTCAGACGCGCTTGAACACCAGCGTGCCGTTGGTGCCGCCGAAGCCGAAGCCGTTGGACATCACCACGTCGACCTTGGCCTCGCGTGCGGTGTTGGGCACGTAATCCAGGTCGCAGCCCTCGCCCGCTTCGTGCAGGTTGATGGTGGGCGGAATGATGTTGTCGCGCAGCGCCAGCACCGAGAAGATCGCTTCCACGCCACCGGCCGCACCCAGCAGGTGGCCGGTCATCGACTTGGTGGAGCTGACCATCATCTTGTAGGCGTGGTCGCCGAAGGCGGTCTTCATCGCCATGGTTTCGCCGAGGTCGCCGAGCGGGGTGGAGGTGCCGTGCGCATTGAGGTAACCCACCTGGTCCGGGCTGACGCCGGCGTCCTTGAGGGCCATGGTCATGCAGCGGGCAGCGCCTTCGCCGTTCTCGCTCGGCGCGGTCATGTGGTACGCGTCCGAGCTGGCGCCGAAACCGGCAAGCTCGGCGTAGATGCGCGCGCCACGCGCCTTGGCGTGTTCGTACTCTTCCAGGATCAGGATGCCGGCGCCGTCGCCGAGCACGAAGCCGTCGCGTTCCTTGTCCCACGGGCGCGAGGCTTCGGCCGGGGCGTCGTTGCGGGTGCTCATGGCCTTCATGGCGCAGAAGCCACCCAGCGCGGTCGGCGAGGAGCCACGCTCGGCACCGCCGACCACCATCACGTCCGCGTCGCCGTACTGGATCATGCGCATCGCGGTGCCGATGGAATGGTTGGAGGTGGCGCAGGCCGACACCGCCGAGAACGACGGACCCTTCAACCCGGTGATGATGCTCAGCTGGCCGGGCAGCATGTTGATGATGGTCTTGGGCACGTAGAAGGGCGAGATTTTCTTGCCCTCGTGGAACTCGATGGTCTGTTCCTCGATGCCCAGCAGGCCGCCGATGCCCGCGCCCACGATGGCGCCGATGCGCTCGGCATTGCCGTCGGTGATCTCCAGGCCCGAATCGTTCAAGGCCATGAAGGCGGCACCGAGGCCGTAATGGATGAACGGGTCCATCTTCTTGGCATCCTTGCCGCTGACCCGGAACTTGCCGAACTGTTCGTTGTCGGCGGTGATGTCGAAGTCCCTGACCTCACCTGCGATCTTGGTGGTGAAACGGTCCAGGTAGGCCTGCGAAACGTTGGTCAGCGGGCCGATGCCGGAACGACCTTCGGTGATGCCCTTCCAACTGGTGGCCATATCATTGCCCAACGGCGAGACCATGCCCATGCCGGTAACGACGACGCGACGCTTCATTGCAGATTCTCCTGACTCAAAAAACACAGGGCCGCTAGCGCGGCCCCATGGGATTGCTGCGCGCGATGGCGGCGTTGGCCACGATCGCGCGCACGCCGCCCGACATCACGCCTTGACGTGAGCCGAAACGTAGTCGATTGCAGCCTGGACGGTGCTGATCTTCTCGGCTTCTTCGTCCGGGATCTCGCACTCGAATTCTTCTTCCAGCGCCATCACCAGCTCGACGGTGTCCAGGGAGTCGGCGCCCAGGTCATCGACGAACGATGCGCCGTTGGTGACTTCTTCTTCCTTGACGCCAAGCTGTTCGACGACGATTTTCTTGACGCGTTCTTCGATGGTGCTCATTGGATATCGCTCCAGATGGAGTAGTGGTTCAAAAAGTGACGCCATCAAATGGCGATGGCCGTGGGATAGTGTAGTGGAAACCGCAGGCCCCTTGCATTTCTGCAAAAAACCATTCAGATCAACCACTTGCGGTGCATTCCCTGCACCACATGCTTACGGCATGTACATGCCGCCGTTCACATGGAGGGTTTCGCCGGTGATGTAGCTGGCCGAAGGACCGGCCAGGAACGCCACCGCGTTGGCGATGTCGGACGGCTCGCCCAGGCGCTCCAGGGCGATCGACTTGACCAGGCCGGTGCGCTGCTCTTCGGGCAGGGCCTTGGTCATGTCGGTGTCGATGAAGCCCGGGGCCACCACGTTGACGGTGATCCCGCGCGAGCCGATTTCCTTGGCCAGCGACTTGGAGAAGGCAATGATGCCGGCCTTGGCCGCGGCGTAGTTGGCCTGGCCGGCGTTGCCGGTCACGCCGATCACCGAGGCGATGTTGATGATGCGGCCCTTGCGCGCCTTCATCATGCCGCGGATGACCGCCTTGGAGGTGCGGTAGACGCTGGTCAGGTTGGTGTCGAGGATGGCCTGCCAGTCTTCGTCCTTCATCCGCAGCAACAGGTTGTCGCGGGTGATGCCGGCGTTGTTGACCAGGATGCTGATCGCACCGAACTCCTTGGCGATGCCGTCCAGCACGGCGTCCAGCGCGGCCGGGTCGGTCACGTTCAGCGCGCGGCCATGGCCGCCCACCGCCGCCAGGCGTTCGCCGATGGCCGTCGCGCCGGATTCGGTGGTGGCGGTGCCGATGACGGTCGCGCCCTGCGCGGCCAGTGCGTCGGCGATCGCCGCACCGATGCCACGGCTGGCGCCGGTGACCAGTGCGATTTCACCCTGAAGGGGCTTGCTCATGCTCAGTTTCCTCGAACGGGACCGACCCGCGGCGCCAGCCCGGGGGCTGGCACGTGACGGGCACGGTCGAAAGTCATCAGGCAGCCCAGGTCTCGCGGGCGGTCTCGAAGTCGGCGGGCGTGGACAGTGTGCGCGCATCCAGCGATTTGTCGATGCGCTTGATCAATCCGGTCAGCACCTTGCCGGGGCCGCACTCGGCCACGCGGGTGACGCCACGGGCGGCGAGCGCCTCCACGCAGCCGGTCCACTGCACTGGCAGGTACAGCTGCTGGACCAGGGCACTGCGGATGGCGTCGATGCCGTCATGGATGCGCGCATCCACGTTCTGCACCACCGGCAGGCTGGGCACGCGCCAGTCCAGGCCGGCCATGGTTTCGGCCAGGCGATTGGCGGCTTCGCGCATCAGCGGGGTATGCGAGGGCACGCTGACGGCAAGCTTCACCGCCTTGCGCACGCCCTTTTCGGCCAGCAGGGCCAGCGCGCGGTCGACCGCCTCGGCGTCGCCACCGATCACGATCTGGCCGGGCGAGTTGTAATTGGCCGGGACCACCACCTGGCTGCCCGAGGCCTGTTCACAGACCTCCTTGACCAGCGCATCCTCGGCGCCGAGTACGGCGGCCATGGCGCCGACGCCGGCCGGGGCGGCTTCCTGCATCAGCTGGCCGCGCAGGCGCACCAGGTGGGCGCCATCACGCAGCGACAGCGCGCCGGCTGCAACCAGCGCGGTGTATTCGCCCAGGCTGTGCCCGGCCAGCACCGCCGGCTGGACGCCGTGCACGGCCTTCCAGGCGCGCCACACGCCGATGCTGGCGGCCAGCAGCGCGGGCTGGGTGTATTCGGTGCGGTTCAGCATCTCTTCCGGGCCGCCCTGCGACAGCGCCCACAGGTCCACGCCGGCGCCGTCGGAGGCTTCGGTGAAGGCCTCGCGCACCTGCGGGTGCAGTTCGGCCAGTTCAGCCAGCATGCCCAGCGACTGCGAGCCCTGGCCGGGGAACACGAAAGCGAGATTGGAATCGGTCACGCGGAAATCCGCCTGCAAAAAACGAACGGCGAATGATAAGGGGGAAAAGCGCGCTTCGTCTGTACTGGCGCGTATTGACCAGGCCCAGGCAGGTGCCGACCGTGGGTCGGCACGCCCTCAGACAAACAGCTGCAGGATGTCCAGGTCACCATCGCTGAAGAAGTCGAAACAGATCGCCACCAGCATCAGCATGCCCAGCGTGGTGGCCCCGTGCACGACCAGGATGGCGTGCGCCAGCGCGCGCGCCGAACGCCCCATCTTCATGCTGTAGCGGGCCAGCCGCTGCAACCGACCCGACACCGCATGCGCATGCGCCAGGACCGGGGCGTCTTCGCCGTCCATGGCCGCCGCCATCAGCGCCTGCAGCCGCTCCGGGCGGTGTTCGTAGTACTTGGCCACGCCGTAGCCGAACATCAGCCAGTCGCGGGCCTGGGCCTGGGCCAGGTCCATCACTTCCAGCGGGTCTTCCTCGAAATCGATGAAGCCGATGGCCTGGCCATCCCAGGTCAGGTTGCGCGGCAGCGGTTGGCCGAAATAGGCGCCCCGGGCGTGGGCCACGACGATGGCCTGCATGGCGGCCGACACCAGTGCGTCGCGGCCGGCATCGTCGGCCTGGCGCAGGCACGTGTTGAAGGAGCGGCCGTTGTCGCCCAGGACCAGCGAGGCATGGCCGCTGCCGATCACGTGCGGCACGTTGACCCCCTGGGCCTGCAGTTCGGCCAGGCGCCGCGCTTCGGTCTCACGGGCGGCATCGCCGCCGCGATGCGGCGGTGGGCGCAGGGCGTCCAGCTGGAAACGGTTGGCCACGAACCTGAGCAGGCCCAGCGCGACTGCGCGGCTGCTCTCGCCGTACTGCTTCAGCCAGGCGCGCTGGCCTTCGATGACGATGGGTTCGACCATGACACATCTCCAGAAATGCAGAACGGCCCCATCGGGGCCGTTTCGTGTGAACCGATTAACGCATTAATAACGCAGCAGCGCCGAACCCCAGGTGAAGCCGCCACCGAAGGCTTCCAGCAGCAGCAGCTGGCCGCGCTGGACCCTGCCGGAGCGCACCGCGACGTCCAGCGCCATCGGCACCGACGCCGACGAGGTGTTGCCGTGCCTGTCGACGGTGACCACGACCTGGTCCATCGACATGTCCAGGCGCTTGGCGGTGGCTTCGATGATGCGCAGGTTGGCCTGGTGCGGGATCAGCCAGTCCAGGTCGGCCTTGCTCAGGCCGTTGGCATCGAGGGTTTCATCAACGACCGAGTCCAGCGCCTTGACCGCGTACTTGAACACGTCGTTGCCCTTCATCAGGATCGCGCCGCGGGCCTGCTCGCCTTCGCCGAAGCCGGCCGAGACGCCCACCGGGTTCCACAGCAGTTCCTTCTTGCTGCCATCCGAATGCAGGTGGGTGCTGAGGATGCCGGTGTCTTCATCGGCCTTCAGCACCACCGCGCCCGCGCCATCACCGAACAGCACGCAGGTGGTGCGGTCGTTCCAGTCGACGATGCGGGTGAGGGTTTCCGCACCGATGACCAGCACATGGCGGGCATCACCGGAACGGATGAATTTGTCGGCCACGCCGAGCGCGAACACGAAGCCCGAACAGGCAGCGTTGACGTCGAAGGCAGGGCAGCCGCTCGCACCGAGCTTGGCCTGGATCAGGCACGCGGTGGAGGGAAAGATCAGATCGGGGGTGGTGGTACCCACCACGATCATGTCGAGCTGGGACGCATCGATACCGGCCGCTTCCAGCGCACGCACCGCGGCGTGGTAGCCGAGGTCGCTGGTGGTTTCCGTGTCGGCGGCAATATGCCGTTCACGGATGCCGGTACGCGTCTGGATCCACTCATCGCTGGTGTCGACCATTTTCTCCAGATCCTGGTTGGTCAACACTTTTTCGGGCAAATAACTACCAGTGCCCGCGATCCTCGAGTAGATCCGCTTGCTCATTGCAAT
>Ga0209676_1000819_pt1 | contig 40662 bp, 41 predicted proteins | sample AraplaCvi_mLB_r2_FD_184282 | JGI IMG/M metagenome (GOLD analysis project Ga0209676, IMG submission 184282) | Arabidopsis root microbial communities from North Carolina, USA - plate scrape MF_Cvi_mLB_r2 (SPAdes) (version 2) | ecosystem: Host-associated > Plants > Roots > Endosphere | place: USA... | reverse complement strand
CGGACGGATGCCGACGATTTCGACTTCCTCACCGACCTTGACGATGCCGCGCTCGACGCGACCGGTCACCACGGTGCCGCGGCCCGAGATCGAGAACACGTCTTCGACCGGCATCAGGAAGGGCAGGTCGACCGGACGTTCCGGCTGCGGGATGTAGGCGTCGACGGTTTCCATCAGCGCCAGCACCTTCTGCTCGCCGATTTCCGGGTTCACGCCGTCGGTGGCGGCCTTGGCCGAACCGGCGGTGATCGGGATCTCGTCGCCCGGGAACTGGTACGAGCTCAGCAGCTCGCGGATTTCCATCTCGACCAGCTCGAGCAGCTCGGCGTCGTCGACCAGGTCCACCTTGTTCATGAACACGACCAGCGCCGGCACGCCGACCTGACGGGCCAGCAGGATGTGCTCGCGCGTCTGCGGCATCGGGCCGTCAGCGGCCGAAACCACCAGGATCGCGCCGTCCATCTGGGCGGCGCCGGTGATCATGTTCTTCACATAGTCGGCGTGGCCGGGGCAGTCGACGTGCGCGTAGTGACGGTTGGCCGTCTCATATTCCACGTGCGCCGTGTTGATCGTGATGCCGCGGGCCTTCTCTTCCGGAGCCGCGTCGATGTCGGCGTAGTTCATCGCCTTGGCGCCGCCGGCCTTGGCCAGCGTCATCGTGATCGCCGCCGTCAGCGTCGTCTTGCCGTGGTCAACGTGACCGATCGTGCCGATGTTGCAGTGCGGCTTGGTGCGTTCGAACTTTTCCTTGGCCATGGCCAAAACTCCTGTGGCCCGGGTCCGTCAGCGGAGGGGCGCGATGCTGATCAAAAACCTTGGAGCGGGTAGACGGAATCGAACCGACATATTCAGCTTGGAAGGCTGCTGTACTACCATTGTACTATACCCGCACGGAGACGGCCTCAGGTCCGAAAGACCCTCGACCGCCGACCCGATATGGGGTCCCGTCCGTCGTTTCGAAAGCGCGTGGTGGGGGAAGCAGGACTCGAACCTGCGAAGCTTACGCAGGGGATTTACAGTCCCCCCCCTTTGCCGCTCGGGACATTCCCCCAAACGCGCTTTTCGAACCGCCGGAACCTTCGCGACGACGGTCTTTCGACCCCCGGCGCAACAAAGTCTCTCGTGGTCTTGCGTCGCCTGCTTTAGGAGGTGCGCCAGACCCGAAAGCCCTCAGGGCTCCAAATCGGAGGGCGTCTTATAGTGTCGAGAAATCCAGAACGCAACGACCGGAAATCGGGCAAGAAAACGGCCCCTTCCGGCAAGCCCGGCGGGCGTTTCGACGGCCCGAAGGCCGCCGGCAAGGGCGGACCCGATCGCGGCGGATGGAACCCTAATCCGCCCGCGAAGACCTTCAGTGATTCCGCCCCGCGCGGTTCGCGCGCCAAGGCGGACGCCGATAATTTCGTCTGGGGCCGTCATCCCGTGCTGGCCGCCCTGGCCAATCCGGCCCGCAAGGGCATGGGCCGGCTGCTGGCCACGCCGGACCGCGCCGCCGAGATCGAGCGCGACCGCCTGGCTCCGCACGGCCACAAGGTCGAGGTGATCGAGCCGCAGGCGCTGGACCGCATGCTGCCCGCCGGCGCCGTGCACCAGGGCCTGGCCTTCAAGGTCTCGCCGCTGGAAGGCGTGGCGCTGGAGGACATCGCCGAGGACGCCTCGGGCGTCATCGTCATGCTGGACCAGCTGACCGACCCGCAGAACGTCGGCGCCATCTTCCGCTCCGCCCTGGCCTTCGGGGCCAGGGGGATCGTGGTCCAGGACCGCCATTCCCCCGCCCTGGCCGGCGCGCTGGCCAAGGCCTCCGCCGGCGCCACCGAACGCCTGCCCTGCGCCCGGGTGACCAACCTGTCGCGCGCGCTGGAGCGTCTGGCCGACATGGGCTGGCGCGCGGTCGGGCTGGATGGCGCGGCCGAGCTGACGCTGGAACAGGCCCTGGACGCCCAGCCGACCGTGCTGGTCATGGGCTCGGAAGGCGACGGCGTGCGCCGGCTGGTGGCCGAACACTGCGAGGCCATGGCCAGGATCCCCATGCCGGGCGGTTTCGAGAGCCTGAACGTCTCCAACGCCGCCGCCATCGCGCTTTATGAAGCGGTACGCAAACAGGGCGGCTGACAGGATGACGCACCGACGCTAGAGAGCGGAAATGGAATTCTTCAGCTCTCCCGAACTGGCCTCGCAGGCGACCGCCCTGGGCCAGGTGGTCATGATGGATCTGGTGCTGGCGGGCGACAACGCCGTCGCCGTCGGCCTGGCCGCCGCCGCCCTCCCGCAGGAGCAGCGCAAGAAGGCGATCCTGATCGGCCTGATCGCCGCCGTGGTCATGCGCATCGGCTTCGCCCTGATCACCGGCTGGCTGATGGGGCTGATCGGCCTGCTGCTGGCCGGCGGCCTGCTGCTGCTGTGGGTGTGCTGGAAGATGTGGCGTGAGCTGCGCGAGCAGGCGACCCATGACCAGGCCGAGGCCGAGAAGGAACTCGAGCTGGCGCTGAGCATCGAGCACGGCAAGGGTCCGTCGCCCGAGGAACTGGGCCTGAAGCGCAAGACCTTCGGCGCCGCCCTGGTCCAGATCATGATCGCCGACATCACCATGTCGCTGGACAATGTGCTGGCCGTAGCCGGCGCGGCCCACGAGCATCCGTGGATCATGGTCTTCGGCCTGGTCCTGTCGATCGGCCTGATGGGCGTGGCGGCGACCTATATCGCCAAGCTGCTGCACCGCTTCCGCTGGATCGGCTACCTGGGCCTGGTCATCGTCCTGTACGTCGCGCTGCACATGATCTGGGACGGCTACCGCGCCACCGTGGTCCGCACCCTGAACCTGGCCCAGCACAACGCCGCCATCCCCGCCTTCCTGCAGATCACGCCGAAGGAGGTGGCCAAATACTGCAAGGCCGAGGAAGGCGACAAGCTGCGGATTTGCATGACCCAACCCGGGGCGACCCCGGCCGATCTGCCGCCGCCACTGACGGTTCCGGCGGCCTGAGCATGACCGCCACTCCGAAAACGCCCCTGAACGCCGCCGTGCGCCAGCTGTCCTTCGCCACCAGCGTGGCGGCGGCCTTGTCGATCAGCGCCTGCGGACAACAACCGCCGCAGCAACAGGCGACCACCCGCATCTGCACCGATCCGACGGGCGCGCGGATCCCGGATCAGAACTGCCACCGCAGCGGCGGCGCGGGCGGCGGCGCCCTCTGGTATTTCGGCGCCGCGGCGCTGGCGAGCACGGCCTATGGCAAGAAGGCCTCGGGCGGCAGCTACACCGCCCCCGACCGCAGCGGCTTCGGCGCCTCGGCGCGCGGCTCCTCGGGCGGCTGATGGACCGGCTGCCGCTGGCGCCCCGGCCGGACTGGCGCGAACGGGTCGAGGCCCTTGGCCTCGTCTGGCACACCGCCGGGGACCTGCCCTACTGGAACGAGGCCGCCTGCTACCGCTTCAGCCGCCGCGAAGTCCGCCAGATCGAGCAGGCCACCGAAGAGCTGTACGCCCTGTGCCTGGCCGCCGGTCAGCACATCATCGACCAGAACCTGTTCCACCGCTTCGGCATCCCCGACTTCGCCGTCCCCCTGATCCGCAAGGCCTGGGACGAGGAGCCGCCGGCGCTGAACCACGGCCGCTTCGACCTGGGCTACGACGGCGTCTCGCCGCCCAAGATGTTCGAGTTCAACTGCGACACCCCCACCTCCCTGCTGGAGGCCTCGGTCATCCAGTGGGACTGGCTGGAGGCGGTCTTCCCGGGCCGGGATCAGTTCAACGGCATCCATGACGCCCTGATCGCCCGCTGGTCCGAGATCGCCCCCGCCCTGCCGCAGCCGGTCCACTTCACCTGGGCCGAGGAAGGCGCGGCCGAGGACGCCGTCACCGTCGCCTATATGCGCGACGTCGCCCGCGAAGGCGGGGTCCAGAGCATCGCCCTGCCCATCGACCAGATCGAATGGACCGGCCTGCGCTTCGCCGACGCCACAGGCGCGCCGATCCGGTCCCTGTTCCACCTCTATCCGTGGGAATGGCTGATCAACGAGGAATACGGCTCGCGCATCGTCCATTCGCCGACCGTCTGGATCGAGCCGATCTGGAAGATGATCTGGTCGAACAAGGCCCTGCTGCCGATCCTGTGGGAGTCGTTTCCCCATCATCCGAACCTGCTGGAGGCCTCGTTCGAGGCCCTGCCCGGCGACCATGCGCGCAAGCCGATCCTGGCCCGCGAGGGCGCCAACATCTCCATCGTCAGGGACGGCAAGGTGGTCGAAGCCACCGGCGGCGACTACGGCGGCGAGGGCTATGTCTGGCAGCGCCTCTACGACCTGCCCGAGTTCGACGGCCAGCACCCGGTCATCGGCAGCTGGATCGTCGACGGCGCAGCCGTCGGCATCGGCGTGAGGGAGGCGGGACTGATCACGGGAAACACGGCGCGCTTCGTGCCGCATGTGATCGAGGGCTGACGCTCAACGCGTCAGGAAATAGGCCCCGTCGACGTGGCCGTTCATCCCGCAGTAGGGGCGAGAGCCGCCCTGGCCGCCGGGGGCCAGTTCCTCCACATTCAGATAGCCGCCGCGCAACGATACCCGAATCCGCCACCCGTCGTCGGCGTTGATCGTGATCGCATCGTCGATGATCCGTCCCGTGCCGGACACGTCGCAGAGCCAGCGCGCATTGACGGGATGGGCGGCGTTGAGCTCGACCAGAAGCTGCCCCTTCTCCAGCCGCCGGATATCCACGGAGCCCGCCACGTTGCGCCACTCCCCCTCCAGTCCGGCGGCCGGACGGGTCTGCAGGCTGTCGAGGAACTGCACCCGTCCCCTCATGCGCTCCGCCAGATCGGAGAAGTCCCGGAAACCGCCGCGCGTGCTGTTTTCCTGCCATTCGTCGCGGGCGCCGATGAACCATCGCTGATCCTGCGTCAGCGCGGTGCGGGCGCCCACCGGTAGAGCGCGGCGGACGGCGGCGTAGCGGTCAGCCATTCGCCGATCCAGCCGCCCCAGCGCCGGATCGGCGCAGATGGCGTGCTCGGATGGGGTCGAGGCGCGGCTGCAGTTGAAGGAGGGACCATCCTGCGAAGCCAGAAGGGCCAGGGCGATAATCGTGATCACGAGCGACCTCCAACGGGCAAACGAGGAAAATCAGCGGCCGAGATATCTGCTCTCGAAGTCGCGAAGCTGGCGATTGCGGTCTTCAAGGTGGGTAATCTCGCAATCCAGAGAGTCCAGGGCGAAGGCGCCGCCGTCGCCGAACAGGGCCTCGCCGGCCCCGCAGTCGGCTGTGGCGAACGCGTTCCAGTGGGACTGAGCCTCGCTGAACGCCCGTTTCGCCTCCCGTGGTTCAACGCCATGATCCGCCGGGAGAGCATCCAGCGCCCTGTTGATCCGCGACAGGATCACGCCCTGTTCGGCCTTCGCTCGGTCGCGCACGTCCGCGTAGCAGCTGGTCATCTCAAGCTGGCCGCCGACATCGGCGCAGGCGTCCTGCGGATCCTGAACGGCGAGAACGCCCACTGACAGAAGAATGGCAAGCAAGGGCATTCGAACACTTCCTCAGACGTCCCGCACGATCGCCGGTGAGCCGCTCCAAGGTCAATGCATCGAAGCGACGCCGGACGATATCAGCCCTCCGCGCCCCCGAACCGCGCGCTCCATTCGGCGACCTGCTCGTCCTCGATCTTGGCGAACAGGACGCTGGCGGCGGCGACCGGCCGGCCCACCGGCACGACGGCCAGCAGGTCCTCGTCCGCCGAAGGCCACGACAGGTCGGTCGAGCCGACGCTGGCGGCGATCTTCTCCGCCGACGCCGGGATGACCGGGGCGGCCAGGCGGGCGAACAGGGCGACCAGGTTCAGGGCGAAGCGGGTGGCGGTGGCGGCCCGTTCCGGATCGGTCTTGAACGCCGTCCACGGCGCCGCGACCTGCAGATACTCATTGCCCAGCACCCACAGGGCGCGGATCGACTGCGCCGCCTTGCGGAACTCCATGTCCTCCAGATTGGCCGTCGCCTCCGCGATGCCGCCCTTCAGCTGGGCCAGGAAGGACTGCTCGACCTCGGTCAGGGCGCCGCCCTGGGGCACCACACCCTCGAACTTCGACTCCGTGAACTTGACGATCCGGTTGACGAAATTGCCCAGCACGTCGGCCAGGTCCTTGTTCGTGGTCGACTGGAACTGTTCCCAGGTGAAGGCCGCGTCGGAGTGTTCCGGGCCATAGGCGGTCAGGTGCCAGCGCCAGTAGTCGGCGGGCAGCAGTTCCAGCGCCTGGTCCATGAAGACGCCGCGCTTCTGGCTGGTCGAGAATTTGCCGCCGTACCAGTTCAGCCAGTTGAAGGCCTTCAGGGTGTCGACCGTCTTCCAGGGCTCGCCCGAGCCCAGGATCGTCGCTGGGAAGCTGACGGTGTGGAAGGCGACGTTGTCCTTGCCCATGAACTGGACGTAGCGCACGTCGTCGGCGCCCTCGTCGGTCCTCCACCAGTCGCGCCAGGTCGTGCCGTTGGCGTCGGCCCACTCTTCCGTGGCGCCGATGTATTCGATGGGCGCGTCGAACCAGACATAGAAGACCTTGCCCTCCATGCCCGGGCGCGGCCCGCCGTCAGGCCCGACCACCGGCACGCCCCACTTCAGGTCGCGGGTGATGCCCCGGTCGATCAGGCCCTCGTCCAGGTGCTTGTAGGCGATGGACTTGGCCAGGGTCTGCCAGTCGGTCTTGGTCCCGATCCAGTCACGGATCGGCTGCTCCAGCTTGGTCTGCAGCAGATAGAGGTGACGGGTGTCGCGCACTTCCAGGTTCCGCGAGCCCGAGACCGCCGAATAGGGATTGATCAGGTCGGTCGGGTCCAGCAGCCGCCCGCAGTTGTCGCACTGGTCCCCGCGCGCCTTCTCATAGGCGCAGTGCGGACAGGTCCCCTCGACATAGCGGTCCGGCAGGAAGCGGGCGTCATCGACGGAATAGATCATCCGGTCGACCCGCTCCTCGATCAGGCCCCGCTCCTCCAGCACCTTGGCGAAGTGCTGCGTCAGGCGGCGGTTGGGATCGTTCGAGGATCGGCCGAACCAGTCGTAGCTCAGGCCGAACGACTGGCCGGCGGCCTTCTGGATCTCGTGCTGCTCGTCGCAATAGGCGCGCACATCCTGCCCGGCGGCGGCGGCGGCCAGCTCGGCCGGGGTGCCGTGCTCGTCGGTGGCGCAGATGTAGAGGACCTCATGGCCCTGCGCGCGCTTGAAGCGGGCGTAGACATCCGCCGGCAGCATCGAACCCGCCAGATTCCCCAGATGCTTGATGCCGTTGATGTAGGGCAGCGCCGAGGTGATGAGGATGCGGGACATTGGGGCCTGAGGGTCGAGGAGCGAGGGTCGCGGTGAGTGGTTAGTGGCGAGTGCAGCCGGATTTCGCAACCCGTTCCCGCCCCGCCTCGACCCTCGCCCCCTGCCCCTCGACCCGATCGGGGACGACGCTTACGCTCCCGCCCATGGCCATCATCCCCACCGTCAAATGCAGCGACATCCTCCGCTCGGTCGGTTTCTACACCGGCGTGCTGGATTTCGAGGTCCGGCGCGAGTGGTCCGAACTGACGGATCCCGGGTTCGCCTGGCTGACCCGGGACGGCGAGGTGCTGAACCTGTCCAGCCATCGGGGCGACGGCGTCTTCGGGCAGGCGGTCGTGGTCGAGGTCGCCGGCATCGACGCCCTGTTCGAGGCGTTCCGGGCGCGCGGCCTTGATCCTTCGGGCAAGCCGGACTCGCCGGTCCACCAGGGTCCGCTGGATCAGACGTGGGGCACGCGCGAATTCTACGTCGATGACCCGGACGGCAACACGCTGCGTTTCACAGAACGTGCGGCAGCCGCCGCGCGACCCTGAGGAACCGCCCCGCCAGCAGGGCGCCCGAGACCAGGCTGGCGATGATCACCGCCCACACCAGTCCGTCCACGCCGATCCTGTGCGCCAGCACCCAGCCCAGCGGCATCATGATCGCGCCATAGGACAGGAAATGCATGATCGTCGGCCACCAGACGTCGCCCGCGGCGCGGTTGGCCTGGGCCGCCACGACCTGGATGCCGTCCGCCACGAAGAACAGGGTCGCCAGCACCAGCGCCGGTCCGGCGATGGCGATCAGGGCCGGATCGGCCGTATAGGCGCCCACCACCACCGTGGCCGTCGGCCAGATGACCAGGGCCACGATCAGGGTCAGCACCGCGACCACGCCGATACCCGCCAGGCCGGCGCGCATCACGCCCGCCCGGTCCTGCGCGCCGTACGCCCGTCCGACCAGCACCGCCGTCGCCGACGACAGTCCCATCGGCAGCATGAAGACGATCGCCGACATATTGATCACGATGGCCCAGCTGGCGGTCTCGTTGGTCCCCAGCATGCCGGCGATCAGGGTCATGGCCGCGAAGGCCCCGACCTCGATGAAGTTCGACGCCCCGGCGCCCAGGCCGACCTTGACCTGTTCGCGTTCGACCGCGCGGTCCCGCGCCGGCTTGGCCCACAGGTTCCAGGTCTTCGCCTCGGGCAGGCGCAGGATGTAGATCACAAGGAAGACCGCCAGCGCCGTCCGGGCGCCGAACGTCGCCCAGGCCGAGGCGACAGCCCCGTCCACGCCGAGGCCCAGCAGATCGGGCACCAGCAGCAGGTTCAGGCCGATGTTGACGCCGTTGGCCACCCACATGGCCCACATCCCCGGCTTGGGCTTGGACAGCCCCTCCAGGAAGAACTGCCCGGCGATCGAGATCAGATAGGCGGGCATCGACAGGGCGAAGACCACCAGCGGTCCGGACGCGCCTTCGCCCAGGCCTTCGCCGAACTGGACGTTCTGCATGACCCAAGGCCCGAACACCGCCAGGGCCAGCATGGCGGCAACGCCGATCTGCATGGCATAGACGACGCCGCGCCTCAGGACCGCGCCGATCTCGGCGTGCCGTCCCTCGCCGCGCAGGCGGGCGGTCAGGATCTGCACCCCCATCATCAGCCCGACCGCCGTGGTCAGCACCACCGAGGACGGCGCCCAGGCCAGCGAGTGATAGGCCAGCTCGCGCGACGCATAGTGGCCGACCACGATCGCGTCGGTCAGCCCCATGGTCATGATGCCGATACGCGCCAGCACCACCGGCCAGGCGAGATTCAGAAGATCCTTCAGGGTGGCGCGGGTCTGGGGGCTGAGCACGGTCATGGGACGCGCGACAGGCCACGGGGGACGGTGAAGGTCAACCCGGGTTGAGGGAGAGGTGGCATAAGGAGGGCTTCTCCCTCCCCTCATGGGGAGGGTGGCCGAGCGAAGCGAGGACGGGTGGGGAGCGGCCGCACGGTCCCCCACCCTGTCGCCGCTGACGCGCCTACACCCCTCCCCACTGCGGGGGAGGGAGAACACCCCCGCTTCCCCCTGCCCGCGAAGCCGCCTAAACCTCCGCACATGCCCAAGCTGACGTCCGCCATCGATCCCCACAGCGCCGCCTTCAAGGCGCTGGACGCCCACAACCGCGCCCTGCGCGACGAGCTGTACGAAAAGGTCGCCAAGGCCGGACGCGGCGGCTCGGACGCCAGCCGCGACCGCCACGTCTCGCGCGGCAAGCTGCTGCCCCGCGACCGGGTCGAGCGCCTGCTGGACCCGGGCTCGCCCTTCCTCGAGGTCGGCCAGCTGGCCGCCGGCGGCATGTATAACGACGAGGCGCCGGGCGCGGGCATGATCTGCGGCGTCGGCCGGGTCTCGGGCCGCGAGGTCATGATCGTCGCCAACGATCCGACCGTGAAGGGCGGCGCCTACTTCCCCATGACGGTGAAGAAGCACCTGCGCGCCCAGGAGATCGCCGAGCAGAACAACCTGCCCTGCGTCTATCTGGTCGATTCCGGCGGGGCCAACCTGCCGCACCAGGCCGAGGTCTTCCCCGACCGCGACCACTTCGGCCGCATCTTCTTCAACCAGGCCCGCATGAGCGCCAAGTCGATCCCGCAGATCGCCTGCGTCATGGGCTCCTGCACCGCCGGCGGCGCCTATGTGCCGGCCATGTCGGACGAGACGGTCATCGTCCGCAACCAGGGCACCATCTTCCTGGCCGGCCCGCCGCTGGTGAAGGCCGCGACGGGCGAGGTCATCTCGGCCGAGGAGCTGGGCGGCGCCGAGACCCACGGCCGCAAGTCGGGCGTGGTCGACCATGTGGCCGAGAACGACGAGCACGCGCTGGAGATCGTCCGCTCGATCGTCGCCAACCTGAACACGGTGAAGTCCGTGGCGCTGGACGTGCGCGAGCCGCGCGCGCCCGCGCTGGATCCGGAACAGCTGTACGGCATCATCCCCGACGACGTCCGCGCCCCCTATGACGTGCGCGAGGTCATCGCCCGCATCGTCGACGGTTCCGAGCTGGACGAGTTCAAGGCCCTGTACGGGACCAGCCTGGTTTGCGGCTTCGCCCGCATCTGGGGCTATCCGGTCGCCATCCTGGCCAACAACGGCGTCCTGTTCAGCGAAAGCGCCCAGAAGGGCGCCCACTTCATCGAGCTGGCCTGCAAGCGGAAGATCCCGCTGCTGTTCCTGCAGAACATCTCGGGCTTCATGGTCGGCGGCAAGTACGAGGCCGAGGGCATCGCCAAGCACGGCGCCAAGCTGGTCACCGCCGTCGCCTCGGCCGAGGTGCCCAAATTCACCGTCCTGATCGGCGGCAGCTTCGGCGCCGGCAACTACGGCATGTGCGGTCGCGCCTACAGCCCGCGCTTCCTCTTCACCTGGCCCAACAGCCGCATCAGCGTCATGGGCGGCGAACAGGCCGCCAGTGTGCTGGCCACCGTCCACCGTGACGCCGAGACCTGGACCCCGGAGGAGGCGGAAGCCTTCAAGGCCCCGGTGCGCCAGAAATACGAGGACGAGGGCAATCCCTACTACGCCACCGCCCGTCTGTGGGACGACGGCGTCATCGACCCGGCCCAGACCCGCGACGTCCTCGGCCTGGCCATCTCCGCCTCGCTGAACGCCCCGATCCCGGAGACGACCTTCGGCGTGTTCCGGATGTGATACGGCTTCCTTCTCCCCAAGGGAGAAGGAACCGGATTGGCGCGTTAGGTCACCGAAGGAGCCTCAATGATCCATCTGACCGCCCTGATCGCGCTGACACTGTCAGCCGCCGCCCAGGCCCAGGAGCCGCAACCCGCCATCCCCGAGCGCTTCCACGGCGACTGGAGCAGCGACCTGTCGAAATGCGGCGACCGTGAAAGCGGCCTGAACCTCCGCATCGAAGCGGGTTTCATCACCTATTTCGAGGCGGCCGACACGGTCCTCGCCGTCCGCCCGGCCGAGCTGGGCGGCGTCAACATCCACGTCCGGTACGAGGACTATGAGGGGATGGAGGAGGAATACCGCACCCTGATCCTCTCCAACGACCGCCAGACCCTCACCTTCACCTACGGCGACGCGCCTGATTGGGTCGTCCACCGCTGCCCGGTCTGATAAGGACCGCGTTGAGCGCGTTACGTCTTCGAAGGAGGCCCCATGACCGACAAGCCCACCCCCACCGAACCCGAAGACGCCCTCGACATCACCGACGCCGAGGCCGCCGAGATCAACGCCATCGTCCATCCGCTGCTGGCCGATCCGGCGCCGGACGCCAATGACGACCTGGTGCAGATCGACTCGACCGCCGACGGCGTGGTCTTCGTCACCATCAACCGCCCCGAGAAGCGCAACGCCTTCGACGCCGCGACCATCGCCGCGCTGTTCGAGGCGTTCGAGACCCTGCACGGCGCCGATCATGTGCGCGTGGTCTTCGTGCGCGGCGCGGGCGGCACCTTCAGCGCGGGCGCAGACATGGGCTGGATGCGCGACGCCGCCGGCTGGAGCGAAAGCGACAACCGCGACGACGCCATGGGCCTGGCGAAGATGCTCAAGGCCCTGCACGAGGTGCCGGCCCTGACCTGCGCCATCGTCGAGGGCTCGGCCATGGGCGGCGGGGCCGGCATCGTCGCCGCCTGTGACATGGCCGTGGCCGTCGAGGGCGCCCGCTTTGCCTTCTCCGAGGTCAAGCTGGGCCTGATCCCGGCGACCATCGCCCCCTATGTGGTCGAGGCCATCGGCGCCCGACGCGCGCGCCAGCTGTTCCTGACCGCCAACATCTTCGACGCCGACTACGCCGCCCACGCGGGTCTGATCGACCTGGTCCTGCCCGAGGGCTCGGTGGACGAGTTCGTCTCCATGCTGACCGACAGCCTCTCCGCCAATGCGCCCGGCGCCATGGGCGACGCCAAGCGGCTGGTTCACTACGTCTCCGGCCACAAGATCGACGGCGGCCTGATGGACGAGACCGCCAAGCGCATCGCCCGCGCCCGCGTCTCGGACGAGGGCCAGGAAGGCGTCCGCGCCTTCCTCGACAAGCGCAAACCCAAATGGGCTGAATAACGGTCATGACGGCGGGGGCGGTCGCGGCGGAAAAGCCGAAACGGGTGCGCAAGACGAAGCCCAAGGGTCCGATCTGCGCCAATTGCGAAACCGAGATGGTCGGCGCCTTCTGTCATGCCTGCGGACAGAAGGCGCACCTTCACGACAAGCTCAAACACCTCGTCGAGGAGTTCGCCGAGGGCATCGCCCATTTCGACGGCCGCCTGTGGCGCACCCTGCCCCTGCTCGCCTTCAATCCGGGCAAGCTGAGCCGTGAATGGATGGCCGGGCGGCGGGCGCGCTATGTCGCGCCGTTGCACCTGTTCCTGTTCGCGGTCTTCCTGCTGTTCCTGTTCCCGAACTTCACCGGGCGACACATGATGAACCTCGGGGGCCTGGCCGAGGCCGAGCCCGGGCCGGCCCACACGGCGGCGGCCCCCGACACGAAGGCCGGCAGCACCGAGGCCAACAGCATCGAGGATGGGCGCGAGACCGGCTTCTGGGTCGACAATCCAGACGGCACCCGCACCGCCGTCGATCCCAGCGATCCCGACGCCCTCAGGCGCGAACTGGGGCTGAACGGTCCGGCGGCCGGGCTCTTCGACCTGCTGGCCAAGCTGCGCAAGAACCCAGAGTACTACGGATACAAGATCGAGAGTCTCAGCTACAAGCTGTCGTTCGTGACCGTGCCGATCTCGGTCGCCATACTGTGGCTGATGTTCGCCTGGCGACGGCGGTTCAGCCTGTATCACCATGCGGTGGTCGCCCTGTACGGCCTCGGCTTCCTGGCCCTGTTGAGCGCCCTGGCCAGCCTGCTGCCGACCGTCCTGACCGGCCTGGCGACCTTCCTCATCATGATCGCCGCCTTCGTCCACGCCACCGTGCACCTGAAGGGCGCCTACGGCAGCGGATGGGTCCAGTCGGTGCTGCGGGCGTTGACCCTGAGCGTCCTGACCACGCTGGCCTTCGCCGCCTTCCTGACGGGCGTCATGCTTCTGGGCCTTTCCGGCTAGGCTTGCGGTCCCTAGAACTCCGTCAGTCGAGTAGAATCGGCCGGGGGGATCATGTCGGGTGAACTGGAAACGGCGGGTCTCGCCTCGGGCGGCGGCTGGCTGAAGTGGCGGCGCCAGCATGCGGACATCCCGCCCGGCACGCCCTGCGCCAACTGCCAGACGCCGCTGATGGGACCGCACTGCCATGAGTGCGGCCAGCTGGCGGAGGACTTCCACAAGTCGATCTGGAAACTGACCGTCGAGGCGGTCGAGAGCCTGCTGCACCTGGACGGCCGGCTGTTCTCCACCCTGCCCGACCTGCTGCGCCGTCCCGGCAAGCTGACCCGCGAGTATCTGGAGGGCAAGCGCGCCTCCCAGGTCGCGCCCTTCCGCATGTTCCTGGTCATCCTGCTGGTCGCCTTCTTCGTCGGCCACGCCGCCATGAAGGCCGGCGCGGACAAACACGAAGCCGCCGAAGGCCACGGCGCCGAGGCGGCTTCGACCGAGACCCACGGCGCCGCCACAGCGGACGGCGACGACACGAACCACCGAAACATCACGCCCGGCAGCGAGGCCGCCAAAGCTTATGAAGCCGAGGTCATGGCCGATCCGGACCTGAGCGAAGTCGAGAAGCGCACTCAGATCGCCGCCGCGCGCGGGGATTGGGCCGCCTTCGGCCGCAATCTGGCCGAGGACGTCTCGGCCCAGACCAAGGCGAGCGCCGACGCAGCGCCGAAGATGGCCGACACCGCCGACGCCGAGAAAATCCGCGACCTGGATCACTGGTTCAACTCGCGCATGGAGCAGGTGCGTCAGGACCCGGCGCGCTTCGCCCTGATCCTGGAGATCTGGGCCCACCGCGTCGCCATTCTGGCCCTGCCCGTCTCGGCCCTGATGCTGACCGTTCTGTTCGCCTTCAACCGCCGCTTCTATGTCTTCGACCACGTCATCTTCTCGATGCACTCGCTGTCGTTCCAGCTGCTGCTGCTGATCGTGATCATGGGGCTGGGCATCCTGACGCCCTGGGCCTGGTGGCTGCTGCTGCTCTCCCCGGTGCACCTCTTCATCCACATGAAGGGCGCCTACCAGCGCAGCACCATCGGCACCCTGGTCCGCATGTTCGTGCTGTGGAACCTGACCACGGTGACCTTCGCCATCCTGGCCATCCTGTGGCTCTACCTCGGCTTCAACGAGATGGCGGGGCACTAGCCCTCGCCACTCGCGACGCACCGCTCTAGAACGGCCTCATGTTCAAATCCGTCCTGGTCGCCAATCGTGGCGAGATCGCCTGCCGCGTCTTCCGCACCGCCAAGCGGATGGGAATCCGCACGATCGCCGTCTACTCCGAAGCCGACGCGAACGCCCTGCACGTGCGCGAGGCCGACGAGGCCGTGCTGATCGGTCCCGCCGCCGCGCGGGAGTCCTATCTGGTCGCCGACAAGGTCCTGGCCGCCGCGAAGGAAACCGGCGCCGAGGCCATCCACCCCGGCTACGGCTTCCTGTCCGAGAACGCCGACTTCGCCGAGGCCGTCATGGCCGCCGGCATCGTCTGGATCGGCCCGCAGCCGTCCTCGATCCGCGCCATGGGCCTGAAGGACGCGGCCAAGACGCTGATGATCGAGGCCGGCGTGCCCGTCACTCCCGGCTACCAGGGCGAGGATCAGACGGACGCGACCCTGACCGCCGAGGCGAACAAGATCGGCTTCCCCGTCCTGATCAAGGCCGTCGCCGGCGGCGGCGGCAAGGGCATGAAGAAGGTCGACCGGGCCGAAGACTTCGCCGATGGCCTGGCCTCCGCCCGTCGCGAGGGCCAGTCCTCCTTCGGCGACCCGCGCGTCCTGATCGAAAGCTACATCACCCGCCCGCGCCACATCGAGGTTCAGATCTTCGGCGACAGCCACGGCGAGGTCGTTCACCTGCATGAGCGCGACTGCTCGCTGCAGCGTCGCCACCAGAAGGTGATCGAGGAGGCCCCGGCCCCCGGCATGGACGCGGCCACCCGCAAGGCCGTCACCGACGCCGCCGTCCGCGCCGCCAGGGCCGTGAACTACCAGGGCGCCGGCACCATCGAATTCATCGCCGACGCCTCGAACGGCCTCAAGGCCGACCGCATCTGGTTCATGGAGATGAACACCCGGCTGCAGGTCGAGCACCCGGTCACCGAAAGCATCACCGGCGTCGACCTGGTCGAATGGCAGTTCCGCGTCGCCGCCGGCGAGCCGATCCCGCTCAAGCAGGCTGATATCCCGATGAATGGTTGGGCCATGGAGGCCCGCCTCTACGCCGAGGACCCGGCCCACGGCTTCCTGCCGAGCATCGGCCGGCTGGACCACTTCGTCATGCCCGAGGACATCCGCGTCGACACCGGCGTGATGCAGGGCGGCGAGGTCAGCCAGTTCTACGACCCCATGATCGCCAAGCTGATCGTGCACGCGGACACCCGCGAGGAAGCGGCCGCCGCGCTGGCCGACGCCTGCGCCGAGGTGCAGATTTGGCCGGTCAAGACCAATGCGGGCTTCCTCGTGAACTGCCTCGAACATCCCCGCTTCATCGAGGGCGACGTCGACACCGGCTTCATCGGAACGGAGGCGGACGACCTCGCCCCGGCCGAGGCCTCGGACACCCTTGTTCAACAGGCTGGGCGTTACTTCCGCAAAAACGAGACCATGAGATCGGAGTGGAACTCACCGTGGGACTCCTTCCGGGGGCCCATGGGATTGCGTCTCAACGCTTCGCCCCGCGCCCAGCAAAGGGTGTGGATCGGCGGCGCTTCCCGACCCTTTGAGATCGACCCGGACGTCTTCATCAATCTCGACGACCATTGGCCCATCGACGACGACACCATCGTCATGTTCGAGGCTGGCCAGGCCTATGAGGTCTCGTTCCGCGCCCCTGCCGCTAGCGCCACCGGCGGCCCCGCGTCCGACGGCTCCCTGCGCGCGCCCATGCCCGGCAAGATCGTCGCCGCCCCGGCCGCCGCGGGCGACACGGTCGCCAAGGGCGCGCCCATCGTGGTGCTCGAGGCCATGAAGATGGAACACGCCCTGGTCGCCCCGTTCGACGGCGTGGTCGAAAGCGTTTCCGTCGCCGTCGGCGAACAGGTCGGCGAGGGCGTGGTCCTGGCGGTGGTGAAAACCGCCGAGGCATGACCTAGACGCCGCCCAGCCCCACCCCGCCCACCGGCGTCGTGACCTGCGCGTCGCCGAAGGTCGCGATCAACGGCATCCCCTTGCGGATCGCCGCCTTGACCTCGGGAATCTGCAGCGAGGCCCGATGCGCGGCCTCGTCGGTCCAGACCTCGGTCACCCAGATGGCGTCCGCGTCGGCGGGGTCATGGGCGACGATATAGCTGAGGCAGCCGGGCATGCCCGCCACGCCGTCCAGCAGGATCACCGTCAGCGCCTCACGTTGACCCGCGACCGCCGTCATCTTGCCGATCAGTCCATACATGGAGTGATAGTACGCCTCGCGGGCGGCGATGTCGCGTGATGGGTGCAGAGTGGTGGGCTTGGCATCCACCGCTGGCGCCGCCCTATCCCCTGCGCCATATCCAGCCCTATGCCTCTCCACATGATCAAACTGTGCGTCGGCGTCTCCGAGGTCGAGACCCTCGAACGCAACGCCGCCCTGAGCGACTGGCGCGTCGTCCACACCCGCATGACGCCCAAGCGGGCGGCCGAGCTGGAGGACGGCGGCTCCCTGTACTGGGTCATCAAGGGCTCGGTCCTGTGCCGCCAGCCCATCCTCGACGTCTCCACCATCGGCGAAGGCCCCGCCAGCCGATGCGAAATCCGCATCGACGCCCGCGTCATCCGCACCGCGCCCCTGGCCCGCCGTCCCTTCCAGGGCTGGCGCTATCTGGACGGCAAGGACGCCCCGGCCGACCTGACCCGCGCCGACGCGACGGACCTGCCGGACGATCTGGCGCGGGAACTGCGGGAACTCGGCGCCTGGTAGAGTTCGGGTCCTACGGACTAGGGTTTAGGGGTTTCGGTAACCATATCTGGCGATCCTCCCAGCTCGTGTCGTCCCCCGTTCCTTGCTCCGACCCTAGACCCCGAACCCTGGACCCCGGCCGCCATGCCCCCCGCCCGCTCTGATCGTCTGGAAGACGCCCTGCACCGCATCTTCGAGAGCGGCCGAAACACCCCGGCCAGCTGGTTCGCCCTGACCGGGGGAGAGACCCTGTTCGCCGAGGACGATCCGTCCGACACCCTCTACCTGCTGCGCGCCGGCCGTCTGGGCGTCTTCCGCCGCGAGGCCAACGACCAGCCGCCCCAGTTCGTCGGCGTCATCCGGCCCGGCGAGCCCGCGGGCGAGATGGCCATGCTGGCGGGCAGTCCGCACACCGCTGACGTCGTCGCTTTGCGCGATTCAGAGATCCTGGCCCTGCCCCGCGACGCCTTCTTCGAAGCCGCCCGCACCGAGCCCGATCTGATGGTCGAGCTGTCGCGCCTGATGATCCAGCGCGCCCGCGACCGCCGCTCCGGGGGCGGCGAGCCCAGCGTCTTCGGCTTCATCTCGGCCCGCCCCCGGCCCATCCGCGCCTTCGTCGAGCGCGTCGCCGCCGCCATCGAGGCCTCGGGCTTCACCTGTCAGGTCATCGACCATTCCGCCCTCTCCTCGGCCACCGAATGGTTCAGCCGGGTCGAGGACGCCCACGACTTCGTCCTCTATGTCGCCGAGGCGGATGAGCCCGCCTGGGCCGCCCTGTGCGCCCGTCAGGTCGACCGCGTCTTCGTCGTCGGCCAGTGCCTGCTGGCCCCGCCAAACCGCCCCCTGCCCCACGCCGGAGTGCTGGACGCCCAGCGCCGCACTGACCTGATCCTGTTGCGGGATCCGCGCATGGCCCGTCCGGCCAACACCGCGGTCTGGATCGACGCGGTCCAGCCGGGCCGCTGGTTCCAGGCGGTCGAGGGCGATCAGGCCGACGCCGACCGCATCGCCCGGGTCATCACCGGCATGGGCGTCGGCGTGGTCATGTCCGGCGGCGGGGCCCGCGCCTACTCCCACATCGGCGCGCTGCGGGCCCTGCGCGACGCGGGCGTCCCGGTCGACTTCGTCGGCGGCAGCTCCATGGGCGCAGTGGTCGCCGCCGGCCCGGCCATGGGCTGGTCTCTGGAGGAGTTGGAGGACCGCATCCGCCGTTCGTTCGTGGACAGCGACCCGCTCAGCGACATCACCTTCCCCATGCTGGCCATGACCCGCGCCAAGAAAGTTGACGGCCTGCTCCAGGCCGCCTACGGCGACATCGACATGGCCGACCTGGCCCGGCCCTTCTTCGCCGTCTCGACCAATCTGACCTCGGGCCGGATCGAGGTGCATCGCCGGGGCCTGATGCGCCGCGCCATGCGCGCCTCCATCGCCATCCCGGGCCTGCTGCCGCCCATCGTCATAGACGGCCAGGTGCTGGTCGACGGCGCGGTGCTCAGCAATCTGCCCGCCGAGGTCATGCGCCAGATGAACTCCGGTCCGGTCATCGGCATCGACATGTCGCAGGCGCGCGGCGTCGACCCGGCCCTGATCGAACATCCGCCCTCGATCTGGCGGCTGCTGGCCACCGGCGCCTGGCGCCGCGGCCCGCCCATCGTCTCGATCATGATGCGCTCGGCCACCCTGACCACGGACCTCGAGATCGAGCGCTCGCGCGCCATCGTCGACATCCTGGTGCAGCCCACGCCGGACGGCGTCGACATCCGCGACTGGAAGGCCTTCGCCCCCGCCGTGGACGCCGGCTACCGCGCCATGACGGTCGAGCTGGAGAAGCTGGACGGCCCGGTCACCGGCCTGCGCCGCCGCCGTCGCGTCGCCGACGCGCCACCAGGAACAGACGCGGGAACGGCAGAAGCGTCACCCCGTCCGGACGACGCGGAAACACCACGGAAAGGGCGTCGCCCAGCGCGGAAAGATAGGCGTCCCGCATAGCCGGATCGTCCTTGAGCGCCGTCAGATGCGGACGCAGGGCCGTACCCTTCATCCATTCCAGCACGGCGTTCGGCCCGGTCAGGGCGTGCAGATAGGTGGTGGACCAGACGTCCACATCCTCGCAGGCCTCGGCCAGCACGCCGTAATAGGCCTCCGGGCTCAGCAGGGCCTGGATCGTCTCCCGGGCCGACAGCCGGTCCGACCACGGCCCGTCGGCGACGACGGCGCGCATGGTCCGGTAGTGCAGCGTGTCCCAGGCCAGCGGCATCTGCACCGCGATCGCCCCGCCGGGCGCCAGCAGGCCGGTCAGCCGCCGCAGCAGCCCCTCATGGTCGGGCAGCCATTGAAGCGATGCGTTGGCGAAGATCAGGTCCACCGGTCCATCGGGGTCCCAGGTCGCCAGATCGGCCCGCACCCAATCCACATCCGCGCCCAGCGCCCGGGCCTGCTCCAGCATGGCCGCGCTCGAATCCAGACCGACGACCGTCGCCCCCGGATGGCGGCGTTTCAGCAGGGCCGCGTGCTGGCCGGTCCCACAGCCCAGGTCGACGACGCGCCGCGGCTCCAGATCGCCCGGCAGGCGCAGCAGCAGGTCCAGCGCCGCGCGATCACGCTCGGCCTCGAAACGACTGTACTGCTGGGGATCCCAGATCGGGTTTGCGCTGCTCATGGGGGCGAGCATAACCGGTCGGGAACGGAGCCCAGCAAGTGATTAGTGGTTAGTGATTAGTGGGTGGCTGTCTCAGGCATTCGCGCCTGCCGCCTCTGCGCCTATGTCAGCGGCATCGAGCGACTAGTCACTAACCACTAGCCACTTCCTACGCACAAACGGCGCGGCAGACGACCTGACTGTCAGGGGAAGCGTGGAAGGGCGATGGTACAGCCTCTCAGGTTTGAACTGAGGACCTCCGGCTCCACAAACCGGCGCTCTAACCAACTGAGCTAAGGCTGCACGTATCCGCGCGAGCGGCGTCTTTAGCCGCGTCGGTCGGAGCGATCAAGGACCAATTGGGTCGTACGAAGGGGTTAGTGGCTAGTGATTGGTGGGTGGCCCGGACGGCAACTGGTTCGCACCGGCCTCTGGCCCGGCGATCCACTAATCACTAATCACTAGTCACTTTCCACGCGCCGCCCCTTCAGTTCCAGCCGCGGCTGTTGATGTAGCCCTCCAGCGCGCTGATCCGCGTCGTGTCCGAGGGGTGGGTCGAGGCGAACTCGGGCGTCGCCCCCTGCCGCTGGGCCTGCATCAGCCGCCACAGGGCGATGGACTCCGCCGGGCGGTAGCCGGCGCGCTGCATGTAGTCGACGCCCAGACGGTCGGCCTCCAGTTCGTCCCGGCGCGAGAAGGGCAGCAGCACGCCCAGCTGGGCCCCCAGTCCGCCGATCGCGCCCGCCGCCTGGCCATAGTCCCCGGCCACGCCCTGCACGCCGCTCAGCACCAGCCCCGTCGCGGCGCTGGTCGAATAGCGCTCGGCCGCGTGGCGGGCGACGACGTGGCCGACCTCGTGGCCCAGCACGGCGGCCAGCTGGTCGTCGTTGCGCACCAGGGCCAGCAGGCTGGTGGTCACCCCGATCTTGCCCGACGGCAGGACGAAGGCGTTCGGCGCATCGCTGACAAAGACCGCATAGTCCCAGCGCCGGTCCGACAGGCCGGCGGCGTCCACGATCCGCCCGCCGACATTGCGGATGCGGTTCAGGGCGGCCGCGTCGTTCGAGATTCTCTGCGTGCGCAGCGCCTGGGCCCAGGCGGCGTCCGCCTGCTGCGTCAGGGCCGCGTCATCCACGATCAGGAACTGGTTGCGCCCCAGGGTGTCGTTGTAGGCGCAGGCCGACAGCGCCGCGCCGGCGGTCACCAGGGCGGCGAGGAGGAAACGGTTCATCGGGGGTCTCCGCGAAAGCTTGGCCGGGATGAAAGTCATCACCGGCGAAACGCGCGCGCGCAAGCCTCGGCGGACGGCGCGTCGCGCAAACGAAAACGCCCCGGAGTTTCCTCCGGGGCGTTCCGTAGTCGTTTCAGTCGCCTCAGTCCGTGGGCGGAACGAAGCGCGTCGTCCAGCGAACGGTGGCGCCTTCGGCGGCGCCGTCGACGGTGCGGGGCGAAACCCGCGACCGGCGAGCCGCAGCCAGAGCGGCCTGGCCGAAGCCGGCGCCCGCGGGGTCCTCGGACACCACGGAACAGTTCGACAGGCTGCCGTTCGGTTGAACGGTGCACTGAAGGGTCACCCGTCCCGACTCGATCCCGCGGGCGGACGCCCGTTCCGGGAACTCCGGCGGGACCTGACGGGCCCAGCTCGGCTGAGTGATCAGCGACGGACGAGCCGGAGCCGGCACCGGAGCCGGGCGCGGAGGATCCGGGGTGATCACCGGCGGTGCGGTGTTCTCGATCCGGTCTTCCTTCTTGACCGGCTCGATGCGGACCGGCTCGACCGGCGTCACGTTCGGCACGATCGCCGGGACACGCACCTGCAGCTTGGGCGGCGGAGGCGTATCGGTCGGCGGCGGCGGAGGCGGCGGCGGAGGGGGCGGCTCGGGGATCGGTTCGATCAGCTCGACGTCAACGGTGTCATCCGTGTACCGGACCTCGCGCAGCGTGAACTGCATGTTGATCAGGTAGATGGCGAGCAGGCCGAACAGGGCCAGAACGAACAGCACGCTGACGAGGAGCACGCCCGGGGGAACCCCGAGGAAGCCCTTCTTGCGCGGCGGGTCGTAGCGACTGCGGTGATATTCAACATCTGTCATGAGATCACCGTTCCCTACTGCGTCGACTGGTCTTCACCGACCAGAGCCACGGAATAGAACCCGTGATCCTGGAGGGAGTTCATGACCTGCATGAAGTCGCCGTATCGGGTCTGCTGGTCCGCACGGATGAAGATACGCTCATCCGACGGCGGCTTGTTGCCGATCAGCTTGCCCAGTTCGGCGCCGACCGAGGTGATCTCCACCTCATTGTCACCGATGTACGCGCGGCCGTTGTCCTGGATGGAGACGTAGAACGGCTTGGGCGGATTCTGCGCGGGTTTGGCGACCGCAGTCGGCAGCTTCACCTCCACCGACACAGTGGCGAGCGGAGCCGCCACCATGAAGATGATGAGCAGAACCAGCATGATATCAACGAAAGGCGTAACGTTGATGTCAGAGTTCTGCTCAATGGCCCACTTGCCACCGCCGCCGCCTGAAAGTTTGGCGGCCATCCGGGTTACGCCCCCTTGTCGAGGTTACGCGAGATGGCGTTGATCAGTTCGGCGTTGAAGCCGTCCGAACGGGTGCCGTACGCCGCGATGCGGGTGTTGAAGTAGTTGTAGAAGATAACCGCCGGGATAGCGGCGAACAGACCGATACCCGTGGCCAGCAGCGCCTCGGCGATACCGGGGGCGACGACGGCCAGGTTGGTCGTGTTGGTGTTCGCGATACCGATGAACGAGTTCATGATGCCGTACACGGTGCCGAACAGACCGATGAACGGACCGGTCGAACCGACCGAGGCCAGGAACTGTTGGCCGCCCGAGAGGCGCTTGGCCAGACCCGACTGAACCGCCGAGACGGCTTGCTGCGCGCGCAGCAGGGCCGAGTCGGAGTGTTCGCCGGTGACCGAGAGGCCGGCCTGACGCGACAGTTCGATTTCGTCGGTGGCCGCGGCGGCCATGTCGGCCAGCGGGTTGCCTTCGAACTCGTCCGAGGTGGCGACCTTGCGCATGTCCGCGATGGTGCGGGCCGAGCGGAAGGTTTCCAGGAAGCGGTCGGTGGCGCGGTTCAGGGCGCCGAACTCGAACAGTTTGATGAGCAGCAGGGTCCACGAGAAGATCGAGGCCAGGACCAGGCCGATCATGACGACCTTAACGATCAGACCGGCGTCCATGAACATGGTCGCGATGGTCAGCTTGTGAGCGCCGCCTTCGGCAGCGGGAGCAGCTTCTTCGGCCGCGGCCGGAGCAGCTTCAGCAGCCGGCGCCGGAGTGGCGGCGGCGGCGTCAGCCGGGGTGGCCGTCGCGGCGGCGGGAGCGGCCGGAGCGGCTTCCTGCGCGAGGACCGGCGAACCAGCCATCAGGACGGCAGCGCCGGCCATGGCCAGAAGAATGTTGGTCTTTTTGAAATCGAGCATAGTTCGCCAGTTCCTGCTTTGGTGTCTGACTCGTGGAACCCAGGGAACAGGCCAATCTGGCGGCCGGTTCCCGATGAAAATCTCGCCCGCAGCGTCGGGATTCACTGAACCCTGATCTGCGGAACGCCTCCTGAACGCTTCCGGTTGCCTAAGGCTTCCGGGGCGGTGTCGACAGGCCTTGGGAAACCGTTTTCCCAACCCCTCCCGGCCGCTCGCAAAGGAAAGCGGTCAAGCTCCTTTGGCGAACGCATACCAGAGCGTCAAGTGCGCAACGGCGCTTTTCCCCTCGGGGGAGAGCACGCACGCTCATCACGGAAGTTTCAGGTTGAAAGCGTCAATTTCGTGATGGTTGGGCAGAAAGTCCGACCCTTTGCGAGGGTGTACGGAGCATCATTTTGGAAAAATGAACCCCGATTGAGCAATTCATTCCAACCCCGCTAACGCGCCCGTAAATCCAGACCCGTTAACCTGTCTTAACGGGGTCGTTCCCACCTCTTATAAGGGAAATTCCGCATATGGGATCATACCGAACAGCGGTCTTCGCCGCGGAAGCTGAGGCGCTCCGGCGAATATGGCCTGGCAGATTGTCTGAGAGGAGAAGGCATCTCCCGAGGAGATGGCGCCATACTTCCGAGAAGATGGTGCCCGGGGGCGGATTCGAACCACCGACACGTGGATTTTCAATCCACTGCTCTACCAACTGAGCTACCCGGGCGCACGCTTTGAAGCGAGGGAGCGGGGTCTATAAGCGAGCCGCTTTCGGGAGGCAAGCACCTCTGTCAGTCTTCTTGCGAACCACGGTTCCCGCCCTCGTCCGTGGGCTCGTCCTCTCGCACCGGTATGGCGTAGCCGCCGGTGAACCAGCGTTGCAGATCCACGTCAGCGCAGCGCTTGGAGCAGAAGGGTTTGTACTTCGGGTCCGCCGGCGCGCGGCGGCAGATGGCGCAGGTCGCCATGATCACTCGGCCTCGATGTTGGAATCGCCTGGCTTCAGGCTGTCGTCGGTCTTCAGATGGGCGCGCGGCCCCAGCTGCGCCACCAGCGGCGCGGCCAGCGCCGCGATTCCCGTGGCGCAGGTCAGGGTCACCCGCGCCCGCGTGGTGTCCTCCAGCAGCGCGGCCCGGAGCCGCCGGACCGCCTCCTGCGCCGCCTGTTCGGGCCGCAGCAGCCGCAGGCGAGGCTCTGCGTACAGCACCTCTTCCAGCGGCGTCCGCCCCCACGGCAGCGACAGCATCAGCACCCCGAACCGGTTCACCGGCCCGTAGACGATCGACGGATCGTCGCCGAACGCCGCTTGGGCCGCCGCCAGGATCGCCTTGCCGTCGTGCTGGGTCCCGATCAGGTCGACCGCCACCAGTCCGCCCCAGCGATTCAGCCGGATCAGCCGCGCCGCCGCCTTCAGGGCCAGGCGATTCGTCTCGTCGCGCGAGTGCGCCCGGCCCATGTCGTGGGCGTTCAGGTCGATGTCGACGGTGATCATGGCGCGCGTGCGCTCGACGTGGACCTGGCCGCCCGGCACGGCCGCCGGCCCCTGGGCCTGCTCGACCGCCGCCCATCCGGCCTCGATCGCCGCCCGGCCCGTCGCCGGCTCCGCGCCCGGCGCGATCCGCGCCAGCGTTTCAATCAGTGTCGGCGCGGCGGCCAGCAGGCGGGGCTCCCCCTCCCCCGCGCCCAGCCGGCGCGCCACCGGCGCCTTGGCCTCGCGCCGTTCCGCCGAGATCTCGACCTCGACCTTGGCCCCCACCGGAGCGGAGATCCCGCCCTTCAACGGCATGAAGGCCTCAAGCCCCCCGCCCAGGTCGATGAAGGCGCCCTTCAGCCCGGGGGCGGATTGCCTCACCCGCGCGACCGAGCGCGCGCCCAGCCGGGTCTGCGGCGGCGTATCGGCTCTTTCTATAAGTATGTGTTCGGCCCGGCCGTCCCGTTCGACCACCGCCCTCAGCTCGCCGGGCGTGTCGTCGAGGAAGACCTCCAGCGTCACGGCCTGACGCCCGCGCCGGCCAGCAGGTTCACGCTTTCATGCAGCGGCAGGCCCATCACGGCCGGATAGCTGCCGACCAGCCGGGTCACGAAGGCTCCGGCCCGGCCCTGGATGCCGTAACCCCCGGCCTTGCCCTTCCATTCGCCCGAGGCGACGTAGGCGGCGATCTCGGCGTCGGACAGGACCTTGAAGGTCACCCGGGTCTCGACCACCCGATGGGTCAGCTTGCCGCCCGCCGCCACGGCCACGCCCGTATAGACGCGGTGGCCACGCCCCGAGAGCAGCTTCAGGAAGCGCACGCACTCCGCCTCGTCGGCGGCCTTCTCCAGGAAGCGGCGGCCCACGGACACCACGGTGTCGGCGGCCAGCACCACGGCGTCCGGCGCGCGCGCGGCCACGACCTGCGCCTTGCCGATGGCCAGGCGCGCGGCCAGACGCGGCGGCGTCTCGCCTTTCAGCGGGGTCTCGTCGATGTCGGCGGGTTCGATTCGGTCGGGCTTGATCCCGACCAGCGCCAGCAGCTCCACGCGGCGCGGGCTGGCCGAGGCCAGCACCAGTTCGGGGCGAAGGCTCATGTGAGCCCGCCCTTACTTGAAGCGATAGGTGATGCGGCCCTTGGTCAGGTCGTAGGGCGTCATCTCGACCAGGACCTTGTCGCCGGCCAGCACGCGGATGCGGTTCTTGCGCATCTTGCCCGCGGTGTGGGCGATGATTTCGTGGTCGTTCTCGAGCGTCACGCGGAACGTCGCGTTCGGCAGCAGTTCGCTGACGACGCCGGGAAACTCGAGCAGTTCTTCCTTAGCCATGCGGCCTCTCACGCCCGGTGGATACGAGTAGACGCCGCGCGCCGGGCGGAGCGCGCGTCGAAGGAGCGGGCATATGCCCGAAAAAGGCGAGCTAGTCGAGTTCTCCTCCCCATTGCTCCGCAACGGAGAGGACCCGTCTTCAGCGCCGGTAAAGCGCCGTCACCAGCGTGAACAATCGCCGGGCCGTTTCGTGGTCCACCGTGATCTTGCCGTCCAGCCTGGCCTTAAGCAGTTCGGCGCCTTCGTTGTGAAGGCCCCGGCGACCCATGTCGATCGCCTCGATCTTGCCCACGTCGGTCCCGCGCAGCACTTCGTAGTAGCTGTCGCAGATGTCGATGTAGTCCTTGATCACCTTGGTCAGCGGCGACATCGACAGGCCGTGGGCCTTGGCGAACTGCGGCCCGGCGATGTCGAACACCAGCCGGCCGTCCTGCGACGACAGCTTCAGCGAATAGGGTCCCGTCGCCGCCCCCGCGGGCTCGAAGCTGTTCTTCTCGACCAGGTCGAACACGGCGACGCGGCGTTCGTGCTCGATCTCGGCCGAGGCCGCCGGCAGGGAGGCCGCATCCAGTTCGATGGAGACCAGCCGGTGCTCGCTCACGAGGCGCCCGCCTCCGCCAGCGCCGCCTCGATGGAGCCTTCCAGGTGGGTCGGGGCGATCCGGGCGGGCCAGCGTTCCGACAGGTCGGTGAGCACGGCGTCCAGGCATTCCACCTCGATCCGCAGGTCCCCGCCCCCGGCGAACATCATGATGATGCGTCCGCCCGGCGCCTCGCCCGGCTCGAACTCCATGGCCAGCAGCTCCAGCGCGATCTCCGGCCCGCGCGGCAGGCGGCGGCTCTTCACCGCGATCACGTCGCCGAACTGCATGGCCGCCATCACCCGCGTCCCGCCGCATTCCCAGCAGAACCGGCTCAGCGCCACGGTCAGCAGCCGCGCGTTGCGCTCCCAGACGATGTCCTTGGGACGCATGATCGCGTCCTGCAGCGCCACCGAGATGATGCTCAGGTCGTCGGCGTCCTCGGCCAGCAGACGCAGGGGCTCCATCGGCGACTTGATCGCCGTTTCGTCCGCCACGCCCTCGACCTTAGTGTTCATGCGTATCGCCTGTGATCCGTCGGATGTTCGCGCCGCACGCGCCCAGCTTTTCTTCCAAACGCTCGAAACCGCGATCCAGATGATAGACCCGGCCGACCGTCGTTTCACCCTGGGCGACAAGGCCCGCGATGACCAGACTGACGGATGCGCGCAGGTCGGTCGCCATCACGGGCGCGCCGTGCAGCACCTCGACCCCCTTCACCACCGCCTCGCCCGCGTGAACGTGGATGTCGGCGCCCAGGCGCGCCAGCTCGGGCGCATGCATGAAGCGGTTCTCGAAGATGTTCTCGCGGATGACGCTTTCGCCCTCCGCCGTCGTCATCAGCGTCATGAACTGGGCCTGCAGGTCGGTGGCGAAGCCCGGATAGACCTCGGTCTCCAGATTGACCGCCCGCAGGCGCTGCTTCGGATCGCGCTTCACGATCACGCCGTCGTCGGTCGGCGTCACCTCGACGCCCGCGGCGACCATCTTCTCCGTCAGCGCGGTCATCAGCCCGGCGCGCGCCTTGGTCAGCCGCACCTCGCCCCCGGCCATGGCCGCCGCCACGGCATAGGAGCCCATTTCGATCCGGTCCGGGATCACCGACCATTCGGCCCCGCCCAGCGAGGTCACGCCGGTGATGGTCAGGACGTCGGTGTCGATCCCGTCGATCTTCGCGCCCATCGCCGTCAGGCAGCGGGCCAGGTCGCCGATCTCCGGCTCCCGCGCAGCCTTGCGCAGCACCGTCGTCCCGTTCGCCATCACGGCGGCCAGAAGGGCGTGCTCGGTCGCGCCCACCGACACGAACGGGAACTCGATCTCGGCCCCGCGCAGCCCCTTGGGCGCGCGGGCGGTGACATAGCCCTCGTCCAGCTCGATCTCGGCGCCCAGGGCGGTCAGCGCCTGCAGGTGCAGGTCCACCGGACGCGCCCCGATGGTGCAGCCGCCCGGCAGGGACACCTTGGCCTCGCCGGTGCGCGCCAGCAGCGGCCCCAGCACATTGAAGCTGGCCCGCATCTGGCGGACCAGGTCATAGGGGGCGAAGGTCGAGCTGATCGTGGCGCCGTGGAACAGGGTCTCCTGCCCGTCGGCCCCGTCGCGCTCGGTCACCTCGACGCCCAGCGCCTGCAGCAGCTTGCCCAGGAATTTCGTGTCCGCCAGGCGCGGCATGTTGGTCAGCAGCAGCGGCTGATCCGTCAGGATCGAGGCGGCCATCAGCTTGAGGGCGGAATTCTTGGCGCCGCTCACGGGGATGATCCCGTTCAGCTGGGCGCCGCCGGTGATGGCGATGCTGTCCATGTGGTCTCTTGCGGCCCTGCGCGGGGGCGTCAGGGGGATCGGCTATCTAGCGCGGTCCGCCGGGGGAGCGAAAGGCCGCGCGAACGGTGCGGCCGATGACTTTCAGTTGCTCGGTCTTGCAGGCTTGGCCGCGACCTTGCGGCGGCGCAGGTTGTCGCGCAGCGCCTTGGCCAGACGCAGGGCCTTCTCGGACTTGGCCCGGGCCGGACCGGCGGGCGCGCCGGAAACGCCGGTCGTCACTTCCGTGGCCGGCGCGGCCTTCACCGGCGCGGGCGCGGCCGGCGCGGGCGCGGCCGGCGGGGCCTCGGGGACGGCGGCGGCTTCGGGAGCGGTCGTCTCGGGCTTGTCCATGCGGGGATCAGAGCCCGCGTCGCGGCGCCGCGCAAGACCCCGACACCGTTAACGCGAACCTTGTCCACGGTCGCCCTCCGATCAGGCGAACCCCGCCGCCAAACTTTTCACACCCAAGCGGAAATAGGGCTTCCCCCCCGCCACGACGTTGGCTATAGGGCCGCTTCCTCAGATTTCGCCGCCGTAGCTCAGTGGTAGAGCGCATCCTTGGTAAGGCTGAGGTCGTGGGTTCGATTCCCCCCGGCGGCACCATCTGAAGACCCCTGCGGGGCCCGGCTGAAAAGTCGGGCCCCGCTTGCGTTTCGGCCGGTTCAGACCGCCTCCCCGTCCTCCTTCACGAATCTGTCCGGTCGCCGCTCCAGAAGGGCGAAGACCGCCTCGGACGGTCGGCACAGCCTCACGCCCAGCGGCGTCTCGACGATGGGCCGGTTGACCAGAACCGGATGGGTCAGCATCGCCTCGAGAATCGCGGCGTCGGTCACATCGTCGGCCAGCAGGCCCAGCGCCTCGGCCGGCGTTCCCTTCGTCCGCATCACCTCGCGCGAGCGCGCGCCCATGGCCGACAGCAGATGCGTCAGGGTCGCGCGGTCCCAGCCCGCCTCCAGATAATCGACCACGGTCGGCGCGTACCCGCTGGCCCGGATCATCTCCAGGGCGTTGCGCGACGTCCCGCAGCCGGGGTTGTGGTAGATGGTGACGGGGAAAGTGTCGCCCATGTCAGGCCCTCCGTTGGTTGTTCAGGCGGCGGACGGCGGGCCCACGATCGTACCAGCCGCGCGTCCGATTCACGATGGCGACCACCGTCAGCATGACCGGAACCTCGATCAGGACGCCGACGACCGTCGCCAGCGCCGCGCCCGAGGTCAGGCCGAACAGGCTGATCGCCGCCGCGACCGCCAGTTCGAAGAAATTGCTCGCGCCGATCAGGGCCGACGGCGCCGCCACCCGGTGCGCCTCTCCCGCCATCCGGTTCAGGACGTAGGCCAGGCCCGCGTTGAAATAGACCTGGATCAGGATCGGCACGGCCAGCAGGGCGATGACCAGCGGCTGCCGCACGATCTGCTCGCCCTGGAAGCCGAACAGCAGGATCAGCGTCGCCAGCAAGGCCAGCCAGGAGACCGGCGACAGGGCCTTGAGCAGCGCCGCCAGGGCCTCCGGCCCTCGCCGCAGGACCGCGGATCGCAGGACCTGGGCCAGGATCAGGGGAACGATGATGTAGAGTCCGACGGACGCCAGCAGGGTCTCCCACGGGACCGAAATGGCCGACAGACCGAGCAGCAGCGCGACGACCGGCGCGAAGGCGACCAGCATGATCGCGTCGTTCAGGGCCACCTGGCTCAGCGTGAACGGCGGATCGCCCTCGGTCAGCTGGCTCCACACGAAGACCATCGCCGTGCAGGGCGCGGCGGCCAGCAGGATCAGCCCGGCGATATAGCTCTCGACCTGACCGGGGGGCAGCAGGGGGCGGAACAGCGTCCCGATGAACAGCCACGCCAGCAAGGCCATCGAAAAGGGCTTCACCAGCCAGTTGACCCCCACCGTGACGGCCACCCCGCGCCAGTGACGGGCCACCGCCCCCAGCGCCCTGAAGTCGATGCGCGCCAGCATGGGAATGATCATCAACCAGATCAGCCCGGCGACGGGCAGGTTGACGTGCGCGATCTCCAGGCCGGCGATCCCCCGGAACGCCGGCGGGAAGGCGTGTCCCAGCGCGACCCCGACGACGATGCACAGCAGCACCCAGACCGTCAGGTATTTCTCGAACACGCTCATGCCCCGGCGTCCGTCAGCGACGCGGCGGCCGGATGGCGGTCCTCCGCCTTCCGCTCGCTGTACCGGTCCACCAGATAGTCCGCGCGCCCTCGGGTCAGCAGCGTGAACTTGACCAGTTCCTCCATCACGTCGACCAGCCGGTCGTAGTAGGGCGAAGGCTTCATCCGGCCCTCGTCGTCGAATTCGTTGAAGGCCTTGGCCACCGACGACTGGTTCGGAATGGTGATCATCCGCATCCACCGCCCCAGCACGCGCAGCTGGTTGATGGTGTTGAACGACTGCGACCCCGCATTCACCTGCATCACCGCCAGGGTCCGGCCCTGGGTCGGGCGGACGCCGCCGCTCTCCAGCGGAAGCCAGTCGATCTGCGTCTTGAAGATCCCGGTCATCGCGCCGTGACGCTCCGGGCTGCACCACACATGCCCCTCGGACCACAGCGAGGCCGCGCGCAGTTCCGCGACCTTGGGATGGGCCGGATCCGCGTCATCGGGCTGAGGCAGGCCGCGCGGATCATAGATGCGCGTCTCGGCCCCGAAGCGGCGCAGCAGCCGGTCGGCCTCCTCGACCAGAAGCCGGCTGTAAGACCGGTCCCGCAGCGAACCGTACAACAGCAGGAAGCGCGGCGGATGGTCCGGCGCCGTCGCCGACAGCGCCTGCTCCGAAGGAACGTCGAGATAGGCCGGGATCACGGCGGGAAGGTGCGTCATGCCTTCCCTTTCGCACATGATTCGTATATTCGTGAAGTATGGAAATGAAGAACGCCGTTCCGGTCCTCTCCGCCCTTGCCCATGAAGGCCGCCTGTCGATCTTCCGCACCCTGGTCCAGGCCGGTCCGGAGGGTCTGGCGGCGGGCGTGCTGAGTCAGGCCGTCGGCGTTCCCGCCAGCACCTTGTCCAATAGCCTGACCATCCTCGGCCACGCCGGCCTCGTCGCTTCGCGCCGCGACGGCCGTTCGATCATCTACGCCGCCGACTACGGACGCATGGGCGCCCTGCTGTCCTTCCTCGTCGAGGACTGCTGCAAGGGATCATCCGGGACCTGCGATCCCTCCCTCGCCGAGGTGGCGTCGAAGATCGCCTGCGTCTGACGCGGCCCCCGCGACACCCTGTCCGCGACAGCCTCGCCGACCCGTGCTACGTCCGCGTCATGCTCCGGCGCGCGCAAACCCTGCTGAACAAGGTCGGCCTTCTGGCCGCGCTGCTGTTCGCCCTGGTCGCCGTCATGCCCGCCACCGCCGCCGTGGCCTGCGCGGACGAGACGCCGCCCGCGGCCGCCGCCGGCGCCGCCGCGCCCTGTGAGGATCCGGCCTGCGAGCACTGCGTCATCGTCTGCGGACACGGCTGCTGCCACGCCCCGCACGCGGCGGCGCCGCAGTCCCCGCCGCCGGCCCTGCCCCTTCCGAACGAGCGCCACGGCGTCTCGCGCTGGGCCTCGTCCCCCGGCGCGCCGCTGCAGGCCGCCTACGGTCTCGAACGCCCTCCACGGGTCTGATCCGGCGCGGCCTTTCGCGTCGCGCCCCGCTCTTCATCCTGATCAGATCCCCGGCTCGCCCGAGCGCGCATCCGCGCGTTCGCGGGCCCATCCAGAGACCTCCATGACCACCCGCAAACACTGGCTGATGACCGGCGCCGCCGTCATCGCCGCCCTCGGCGTCGGCTTCGGCGGCGCCCGCCTGCTCGATTCGCCCGCCCCGCCGCCCGCCGAGGACCACGCTGAGGAAGAGGCCGCTCCCGAAGGCTTTCTCGCCATGACCGAACAGCAGGCGACAGCCGCCGGCGTCACCCTGGCCGCCGTCACCCGCGGCGGCGGAAGCGAGTACCGCCTGCCGGGCCGCGTCTCCGTCGCCCCGGGCGCCGAGGCCCGCGTCGACGCCCCGCTGGCGGGCGTCGTCACCGCCGTCCACGTCGGCCCCGGCTCGACCGTCCGGCGCGGCGGCGCCCTGGCCACCCTGCGCAGTCCCGAAGGCGCCTCGGCCCGCGCCGACATGGACGCCGCCGCCGCCGCCGCCGAGGCCGCCCGCGCCGCCGCCGCCCGCGACCGCGCCCTGTTCGACCGCGGTTACATGCCCCGCGCCCGCGTGGACGTCAGCGAGGCCGAATCGCGCAGCGCCGACGCCCGCCTGCGCGCCGCCCGCGCCCGCGTCGCCGCCTGGGGCTCGCCCGGCTCCGACGGGGTGGTGGTCATCCGCAGCCCCGCCGACGGCGTGGTCACCCGCCTGCTCGCCGCCCCCGGCGTGACCCTTCACGAGGAGGCCCTGCAGGTCGCCGAGATCGCCGACAGCCGCCGCGCCGAACTGGTCTTCGACGCCCCGCCCGCCGCCGCCCGCCTGCTGACGGTCGGAACCCGGCTGCGCGCCGACCTCGCCGGCGGCGAGACACTGGAGGCCGTGGTCATCGCCGTCGCCCCGGCCACGGAAGGCGGCACGGCCGTCGTCCGCGCCGCGCCTTCGGGACCCGCCCCCGCCGCCGGAACCGTCCTGTCGGCCCGCCTGTCGGTCGGCGGCGGCGACGGCCTCACCGTCCCGGCCGATGCCGTGCAGACGGTCGAGGGCGTCCCCTCGGTCTTCGTGAGGGAGGCCAACGGCTTCCGCGCCCGTCCCGTCGTCACCGGCGCCACCGCCGGCGGCCGCATCGAGATCCTCTCGGGCCTGACCGGAACCGAACGCATCGCCGGCGCCGGCGCCTTCCTGCTCAAGGCCGAATTGGCCAAGGGCGAGGCGGAGCACGGGCACTGATCATGTTGAACCGCATCATCGACGCGGCGGTCCGACACCGCTGGCTCATCATCGTCCTGGCCCTGCTGTGGGCCGCCGTCGGCGCGCGTGAGCTGACCCGCCTACCCATCGACGCCGTGCCGGACATCACCAACCGGCAGGTCCAGATCACCACCGTCGCCCCCGCCCTGGGGCCGGAAGAGGTCGAGCGGCAGGTCACCTTCCCGCTCGAGACCGCCCTCAGCGGCCTGCCCGGCCTAGTCGAGACCCGCTCCCTGTCCCGCCACGGCTTCTCCCAGATCACCGCCGTCTTCACCGACAGCACCAGCATCTGGTTCGCCCGCAGCCTGGTCAACGAGCGGATGCAGGACGCCCGCGCCGACCTGCCTGACGGCCTGACGCCCTCCATGGGGCCGGTCGTGACCGGCCTGGGCGAGGTCTACATCTGGACCGTCGAGATGAAGGGCGCCGCCGCCCGGACCGGCGTCCCCTATGTCACGCCCGAGGGCGAACGCCTGACCACCGACGCCGAGAAGGCGACCTTCCTCCGCACCGTCCAGGACTGGATCATCGCGCCCCAGCTGCGCGGTGTGGACGGAGTCGCCGGCATCGACGTGCTGGGCGGCTATGTGAAGGAGTACGCCGTCCATCCCGACCCGGCGAAACTGGCCGCCTACGGCGTCGGCCTGGTCCAGCTGGTCGAGGCGCTGGAGCACGCCAACCGCATCGCCGGCGCCGGCTACGTCAACCGCGCGGGCGAGGCCTGGATCGTCCGCGCCGACGCCCGCGTCCGCACGCTTCAGGAACTGGCCGCCACCCCGATCCTGAACCGCAACGGCCAGGTCATCCGCGTCTCCGACGTGGCCGTGGTCGAGACCGGCCGCGCGCCGCGCCTCGGCTCGGCCAGTTCCGACGGCCATGAGACCGTCGTCGGCACGGCCCTGATGCTGCAGGGCGAGAACTCCCGCAACGTGGCGCAGCGCGTCGGCGCCAAGCTGGAGACCATCCAGGCCAGCCTGCCGCCCGGCGTCATGATCCGCCCGGTTCTGGACCGCACCGCGCTGGTCGAGGCCACCATCAGCACGGTCGAGCACAACCTCGCTCTCGGCGCGGCCCTGGTCATCGCCGTGCTCTTCTTCGCCCTCGGCAACGTCCGGGCGGCGATCATCACGGCGCTGGTCATCCCCCTCGCCTTCCTGTTCGCGGCCACGGCGATGAACCGCTTCGGCATCAGCGCCAACCTGCTCAGCCTCGGCGCGCTGGACTTCGGCCTGATCGTCGACGGGGCCGTGGTGGTGGTCGAGAACACCCTGCGCCGCCTGTCCCTCAAACGTCAGGAGACCGGTCGCCCCCTGGCGGTCGCGGAACGCCTGTCGATCGCCGCCTCCGCCGCCCGCGAAATGGCGCGGCCCGCCGCCTTCGGCCAGGCCATCATCCTGCTGGTCTACGCTCCGCTGCTGATGTTCGAGGGGGTCGAGGGCAAGATGTTCGGCCCCATGGCCGCCACCGTCATGCTGGCCCTGGCCGGCGCCTTCATCCTCAGCTTCACCTTCGTCCCGGCCCTGACCGCCCTCTGGGTCCGCGAGCCCAAGGCGGGGCATGAGGACGGCGAGACCAGGATCAGCCGCGCCGTCCGCGACCGCTACGAGCCCCTGCTCAAGGCCGCCGTGGCCCGCCCGCGCGCCGTCCTCGCCGGCGCCGGCGCCGCCCTCGCGGCGGGCGTCATCGCCTTCCTGATGCTGGGCAGCGAGTTCGTGCCGACCCTGGATGAGGGCGACATCCTGGTCCAGGCCCTGCGCGTCCCCTCCACCTCGCTGGAGCAGAGCCAGGCCATGCAGTTCCGCGTCGAGACGACGCTGAAGGCCATGCCCGAGGTCGAACGCGTCTTCACCCGCACCGGCACCGCCGAGGTGGCGTCCGACCCCATGCCGCCGTCCATCTCGGACACCTTCGTCATGCTGAAGGACCGCAAGGACTGGCCCGACCCGTCCCTGCCCAAGGCCGAACTGGTCAAGCGGATGGAGGAGGCGCTCAGCCATCTGCCGGGCAACAGCTATGAGTTCACCCAGCCGATCCAGATGCGCTTCAACGAGCTGATCGCCGGTGTCCGCTCGGACGTCGCGGTCAAGGTCTATGGCGACGACTTCGAGGCCATGACGCGCTCGGCCGAACAGGTCGCCGCCGTCCTGCGGCGCATCGACGGGGCCGCCGACGTCCGCGTCGAACAGGTCTCGGGCCAGCCGACCCTGACCGCCCGCGTCGACCGCACCATCGCGGCCGCCCAGGGCATCCACGCGTCCGACGCCGCCGACGCCCTGGCCATCGCCCTGGCCGGACGCGAGGCCGGCCATGTGCTTGAGGGGGACCGCCGGTTCGACGTGGTCGTCCGCCTCGACGACGCCCTGCGCAACGATCCCGGGATCATGACCCAGCTGCCGGTCATGCCCGAGGAGTCCGAACCGGGCGCCCCGACCGTGCCCCTGTCCGCCGTCGCCCGCTTCGAGACGGGGGAAGGCCCCAACCAGATCAGCCGCGAGAACGGCAAGCGCCGCATCGTGGTCCAGGCCAACGTCCGCGGCCGCGATCTGGGCGGCTTCGTCGCCGAGGCCCGGCGCGCGGTGACGGCCGAGGTCCAGCCTCCGGTCGGCGGCTGGCTGGACTGGGGCGGCCAGTTCGAGAACCTCGAGCGCGCCTCCGCCCGCCTGGCCCTGATCGTGCCGCTGGTCTTCCTGACCATCGGCGGCCTGCTGTTCCTGGCCCTGCGCTCGGTGCGGGACGCGGCGCTGGTCTTCGCCGGAGTGCCCCTGGCCCTCGTCGGGGGCGCCCTGGCGCTGGCGGCGCGGGGCATGCCCCTGTCGATCTCGGCGGCCGTCGGCTTCATCGCCGTCTCCGGCGTGGCCACCCTCAACGGCCTGGTCCTGATGCAGGCGGTTCTGGAGCGCCTCAAGGCCGGCGAGCCGCCGATCCAGGCCGCCGTCGCCGGCGCCGTCAGCCGCCTTCGCGCGGTCCTGACCACGGCCCTCGTCGCCGTGCTGGGCTTCATCCCCATGGCGTTTGCGTGGGGCCCGGGCGCCGAGGTGCAGAAGCCGCTGGCCACCGTCGTCATCGGCGGCCTGACCTCGGCCACCCTGCTGACCCTCATCGTCCTGCCGGTCCTGGCCTCGCTGGGACGGCGGACGAAGGGAAGCTGAAAGAGAAAGGGCCCGGTCTTTCGACCGGGCCCCTGATCTCAGAAGTTCGAATCGGCGGCTGTTCCCAGCGGCAACCCGTCCGGCCGGGCGACGCGCCGTTCGTGCTCCAGCGGGATCTCGGCGTCGTAGCGGCCCGGGAAGGCGTAGCCGCCGTCGTTGAAATAGGGCGAACGGCCGTAGCCGTATCCGCGGTAGCGATAGCCGTAGGGGCTGTTCTCGGTCTGGCGGTAGCTCAGCCCCAGGGTGCCGTTCTCGCCGATCGGTAGGGTCACGGCCATGCCGAAGTCGCGATAGCCGCCGGTGCCGATGCCGGCGGTGAACTCGCTGTGCATCTTGCGGTCCACCCGGGTGTCGCGGACGCCGCCGATGTCGCGGTCGGCGGCGACTCCGTTGGCGTAGGGCCGGGCCTCCGGATCGCGCGCGGCGATCCAGCGGTCGATCTGCTGGTCCGTGGTCAGGTTGTGCGGCTCGGCGGCCTGCTGGGCCGCGCCCTCGGCGGTCGGGGCCACAGGCCGGGTCACGGCGGTCAGGTCGACATTGGTCGCCGGCGCGGTCGTCATCACCCCGTCGGGATCGCCGCCCATCAGGGCCGCGGCCATCATCAGTGCGGAAACCGCCATGCGCCTACTCCTGTACCAAACCCACCCTAGCCCTGAATAAGGCCAAGGTCAGGCGTTTCCGTCTCCACGCTGCAACGGATCGCGCAGCGGTTCGCCCTCGGGCACGAATTCCAGCGCCACCGAGTTGATGCAGTAGCGCAGTCCGGTCGGCGGCGGCCCGTCGGGGAACACATGCCCCTGATGCCCGCCGCAGCGGGCGCAGACCGTCTCGGTCCGCACCATGCCGTAGCTGGTGTCGGTGATGGCGACGACATGGGCCTCGTCCACCGGTTCGGTGAAGCTGGGCCAGCCGGTGCCGCTCTCGAACTTGGTCCCGGCCCGGAACAGCGGCAGGCCGCATTCCCTGCAGCAGAACACCCCGGCCCGCTTCTCGCCCAGCAGCACGCCGCAGAACGGCGCCTCCGTGCCGTGCGACAGCAGGACCCGCGCCTCCTCGGCCGTCAGGTCCGCCTCCAGCCGCGCGCGCTCGACCGCATCCGGCGGCGTCAGGTCGTATCCGGAGGGGGAGCGGTGCGTGTCGGTCATGGCGTGGAGATAGGAAGCGGACGGCAAGGGGTCCAGCCTCCAAGGAAAAGGGCCGGACAGTTTCCTGTCCGGCCCCTTGTCTCACTCAAACCGGGTTCAGCCCCCGAACAGCGTGCCCACCCAGGCCTGAACCGCGGCCTGGTCGGCCGGGTCGCCCGTGTACACCAGGCCGGCGGCCGGGGCGTAGGGGGTGTTGTTCGGGCGCGGACGGGCGGTCCAGGCCTTGTGGCCGTAGCTCAGCTCCGAATAGTTCGACGGCAGGCGACGGGTGGTCGGTTCGATGAAGATGGTGTCGGTCGCCGTCGTCGTGCCCGCGATGCGGACGTTCGGCAGCTTGGAGATCAGGTCCAGCGTGTCCAGGCAACCGCCCGAGCAGCCGGCGTCGACCAGGACGATCACCGGACCCTGCACCGGATTGGCGGCGCCCGTGTCGGCGGTGGAGGCGCGGCCTTCAAGGGTGAAGGTCGGCTGGCCGGCGGCGATGGCGGCGTCGAAGGCGGCCACGATGGCGGCGGTCTGCTCGATCACGGCCGGGGCTTCGGCGGCGAAGCGCGGGTCCGCCTGCATCAGGGCCAGGGTCTCGGCGTACCAGGTGCGGTTGCCCGGGGTGGCGCGGTAGGTGATGGCGCCGGCCGCGGGCTGGCGGCTGGTCGTGAACTCCGGCGTCCAGATGCGGTTGGCCAGGCCATAGCCGCGCGCGGTCGAGGTGTAGGCCGAGGCGCCCGAGGCGGCGCGCAGGTCCAGCACGAAGCCTTGCGGGCCGCGCAGCTGGGCGGCCTGGGCCTCGACGGCTGAGTTGAAGGCGTCCCAGCCCGCCGAGTCGGCGAACGAGTGGACGTTGACCCAAGGGCGGCCGTTGACGGTCTCGACCGACAGCGGGGTCGCCGACGGCATGTAGACGGTGGCGCGGTAGGCGGCTTCCAGGTCGCCGGCGACCAGCGGCTCGGGGCGCAGGGTGACGGCGCGCGGACGGCGGTTGCCGGTGGCGAACTCGCAGATCGACGGCACGCCGTTCACGAACGGGTTGTTGCGGTTCCAGGTCAGGTAGGGCGCCGAGGTCACGCGACCGGCTTCGGTGTCCAGGTTGCCTTCCCAGCGGTCCAGCTTGTCTCGGGCGAACTCCTCGATCGGCGTGGCGTTGCACGACACCACCGTGTCGCCGACGCGCGGCACATTGGCGCCGCGCAGGCCCGGCTTGACGTAGGTCACGACATATTTGCCGCCGCGCCAGCCGGTGGCGAAACCGGCCCAGGACGTGCCGAAATACGGGCCGAGGCCTTCATAGGTCGGGGCGATCTGGATGTTCGAGTCGCGGAAGCCCGCCGCGTAGTAGCGCAGCAGATAGGCGTGGGAATCGCCCGAGTTGACGCGGTTGACCCGGCCCAGCGAGTCCTGCAGCCCGGCGTCCAGCCAGGCGCGGAAGTCGACGCTGGGTTGGCCGGGGATGGCCGGCGCCGGGTGGTTGGCGGCCAGTTCGTCATGCGCCGCTTGCAGGTCCTGGCGGGCCAGGGCGCGAAAATCCTGGGCGAAGGCGGAGCCGGCGCTGACAGCGAGAACCAGTGCGGCGGCGGCCGCGGCGGGTAGGAAACGGGACATGAAGTCAGGCTCCGGAGCCGAATTGAACAGGGCGTGGCGACGTTAAAGCCCAAGGGTGACAGACTTGCCAAGCCTCTACCCCGTTCGGATGAACGCCCCCATCCGGTTTACTCCCTGCGGATCGCGGCCTAATCGGGGCGAAGCGCCTCCGCAGGCGGATCATCCGCTTCACAGTCGAGCCTTCATGTTCAAGAAGATCCTGATCGCCAATCGCGGCGAAATCGCCGTCCGCATCATCAAGACCTGCCGCCGCATGGGCATAGCCACGGTGCAGGTGTACTCGGAAGCGGACGCCGGTTCGCTGGCCGTGGAGATGGCCGACGAGGCCGTCCTGATCGGTCCCGCTCCCGCCGCCCAGTCGTACCTGCTGGCGGACAAGATCGTGGAGGCGGTGCGTCAAACGGGCGCGGAGGCGGTCCACCCCGGTTTCGGCTTCCTGAGCGAGAACGCCGGTTTCGCGCGCCGCCTGAAGGCCGAGGGCATCGCCTTCATCGGCCCGAATCCCGAGGCGATCGACGCCATGGGCGACAAGATCACCTCCAAGAAGTTCGCCCAGGACGCCGGGGTCTCCACCGTGCCCGGCCACATGGGGCTGATCGAATCGACGGAAGAGGCGGTGAAGATCGCCCGCGAGATCGGCTACCCCGTCATGATCAAGGCCTCGGCCGGCGGCGGCGGCAAGGGCATCCGCGTCGCCCACTCCGACGACGACATGGCCGAGGGCTTCGCGGCCGTGAAGGCCGAGGCCCTGAACGCCTTCGGCGACGACCGGGTCTTCCTCGAGAAATTCATCATCGACCCGCGCCACATCGAGATCCAGGTGATGGGCGACAAACACGGCAACGTCGTCCACCTGTTCGAGCGCGAATGCTCGATCCAGCGCCGGAACCAGAAGGTCATCGAGGAGGCCCCCTCCCCCCTGCTGGACGAAGCCACCCGCGCCGCCATGGGCGCCCAGGCCGTCGCCCTGGCCAAGGCCGTGAACTATGACTCGGCCGGCACGGTCGAGTTCGTCGCCGGCCAGGACAAGAGCTTCTTCTTCCTGGAGATGAACACCCGGCTTCAGGTCGAGCACCCGGTCACCGAACTGATCACCGGCGTCGACCTGGTCGAACAGATGATCCGCTCGGCCTGGGGCGAGACGCTCGCCTTCGAGCAGAAGGACCTCAAGATCAACGGCTGGGCCATCGAGAGCCGCATCTACGCCGAGGACCCCTACCGCGGCTTCCTGCCCTCCATCGGCCGCCTGGTCCGCTACGAGCAGCCCGAGGAAGGCGAGCATGAGGACGGCTATGTCGTCCGCAACGATTCCGGCGTCCGCGAGGGCGACGAGATCAGCATGTTCTACGACCCCATGATCGCCAAGCTGTGCG
>Ga0209676_1000816_pt1 | contig 40710 bp, 47 predicted proteins | sample AraplaCvi_mLB_r2_FD_184282 | JGI IMG/M metagenome (GOLD analysis project Ga0209676, IMG submission 184282) | Arabidopsis root microbial communities from North Carolina, USA - plate scrape MF_Cvi_mLB_r2 (SPAdes) (version 2) | ecosystem: Host-associated > Plants > Roots > Endosphere | place: USA... | reverse complement strand
CGAACGCTATCGCCGCGCCGTCATGGCGTCGCGGCTGATGCTCGCCGAGGGCGAGGTGCAGCGGAGCAAGGAGGGCGTCATCCACCTGATGGCGACGCGCATCGTCGACCGCACCGCGATGCTCGATACGCTGGGCAGCGACCGGCGCTTCGAGCCCGACGTCTGCCGCGCCGACGAGGTCAAGTACCCGCAGCTGCCACGCGGCTATGCGGCGAAGCATGGCCATCCGCGCGATGTGCGCATCCTGCCCAAATCGCGGGATTTTCATTGATGGATCGTTTTCCGGCTGATGCCGGAAACGGCACCGGCCCGCTCGCGAGAAAAGATGATGCCCCGGCTGTGGGGGCCGGGGCATCGGATCAGGCTATCTAAGGGACCAACCGAATATAGCCTGAAATTTGTTCGCGAAGTTTAGCCGCGGAGTAGGTTCATCACGCCCTGCGAGCTCTGGTTCGCCTGGGCGAGCATCGCGGTCGATGCCTGTGCCAGGATGCCAGCGGCGGCGAGGTTCGTCGATTCGACCGAGAAATCGGCGTCTTCGATGCGCGACTTCGATTCGTCCAAATTCGTGACACGCGACGTCAAATTATCGACAGCCGAGGTCAGGCGGTTCTGCTGCGCACCGAGATTGGCGCGTTCCGACGCGACAGCGTCGATCGCCGTATCGAGCACTGCCAGCGCAGCCGTGGCGCCGCCCTGCGTAGCGACGGTGATGCCAGCGACGCCGGGAAGAGCCCCGAGGTTCGCAATCTGGATGTTCACGACTTCGGTCGCATTGATACCGGTCTGGATGTCGAAGCCGGCGGCGACGCTGCCGTCGAGCAGCTTGTTGCCGTTAAACGTGGTCTGACCGACGACGTCGCTGATCTGCAAGACCAGCGCGGCAACTTCCTTCTGCACCAGCACACGATCGGGATCGCTGAGCGTGCCGGTCGATGCCTGCATCGACAGGTCGCGCATACGGACGAGGATGTCCGAGATGCTGCCGGCGGCGCTGTCGGCGGTCTGCGCGAGCGAAATGCCGTCGTTGGCGTTGCGGATCGCCTGGGTGAAACCGCGCGATGCGGCTTCCATGCGGGTTGCGATGGCGAGGCCGGCGGCGTCGTCCTTGGCGCTGTTGATGCGCTTGCCGCTCGACAGGCGTTCCATGGCCTGCGACTGCATTTGGTTGGCGACGCGCGAGCTATTCTGGGCGCGAAGCGCGCTCACATTGGTGTTGATGACAGTCATCTTTGTTCCTTTCCGGCCTCGATGGCCATTCCCGTGATGTGAGGGCTCGAGGAGCGGTCACGGAAAGCAGTAACGGCGGACCGCGGAGGCGATTAAGCGCACCCCGTCAAAAAAACGCCGAAGCCGCTCAAAAGGCCAAGGCCAAGGCAACCAATTAGCTGAAAACAAGCCATATATTCTTTTTGGCACGCGCTTTGCATTGTTCCTTGCGTGCGGCACATCGCCGCCGTCAGGACGGATGGAAAGCAATGAGCACGATTGACCCGAGCCGGCTGCTGCAGATGCGCAGTTCGATCCTCAATCAGAACCAGGCGCTGCAGCGCGCCGCGGGCCGCGGCGGCATCGGCGGAGCCGAAGGCGGCGTCGGCGGCGCAGGCGGGACCCCCGATTTCGGCGCGGCGATCAACAACGCGCTGCAACAGGTCAACGCCCAGCAGTCGAAGGCGAGCAACATCAGCGAAGCCTATGAGCGCGGCGACACGCACGACATCGTCAGCGTGATGATCGAACGCCAGAAAGCCTCGCTCGGCTTCGAAACCACCCTGCAAGTCCGCAACAAGCTGCTGTCCGCGTATCGCGACATCATGAACATGCCGGTGTAATCCATGGCCGAGACCCAGATCCTTACCCCCGTCCCCAACATGGACGACGGCAACGCGAACCGCCTCCCCGCCCCCGTCCTCGGCGGCCGCCTCGCACCGTTCACCCAATTCATGCGCCAGCCCGCCGTCCAGCGTGCGCTGCCCGCGATCGCGATGACGTCGGCGATCGGCATCGCCGCGCTCGCCTATTTCACGATGCAGGCGGCGCCGCAGGCGCAGTTGTTCGCCGGGCTCGACGACACCGACAAGGCTGCCGTCGCCGACGCGCTGCAGACGCAGGGCATCGGCCACAGCATCGACCCGACCACGGGCGCGCTGACCGTCGACGCCGACAAGCTGCATCAGGCGCGCATCGCGCTCGCCGGACAGGGCCTGCCCAAGGCGGCGCCGAGCGGCGACAGCCTGATCGCCGCGCTCCCGATGGGATCCAGCCGCGCGATCGAAGGCGAAGCGCTGCGTTCGGCGCGCGAAGCCGACCTGTCGCGCACGATCGAAACGATCGACGCGGTCAAGAGCGCGCGTGTGCATGTCGCCGCCGCCGAACCCAGCCTGTTTGTCCGCGAAGACAAACCCGCCACCGCATCGGTGATGCTGACCCTGCAAAACGGCCGTTCGCTGAGCGATGGTCAGGTGCAGGCGATCCGTTTCCTCGTCGCCTCGTCGATCCCCGGCATGAACGCCGATCAGGTTTCGGTGATCGACCAGCGCGGTGCGCTGCTGTCGGACACCGCGTCGGGCAGCGACATGAAAGCCTTCCAACTGCAGGTGCAGGTCGAAGACCGCTTCCGCCGCGCGCTCGACACCTTGCTCGGGCCCATGCTCGGTGCCGGCAATTACACCGTCGAAGTCCATGCCGACGTCGACATGTCCGAAAGCCAGGCGACGCGTGAAAGCTTCCCCGAGAACGACCGCGCGCTGACCAGCGAGCAGATCACGCGCTCGACCAGCGGCTCGAGCGCCCCCGCGGTCGGCATCCCCGGCGCGCTGTCGAACCAGCCGCCGCAGGCAACCACGATCACCGCGACCGGTCCGCAGACCGTCCCGACCGGCGCGCCTCCCGCGCCCGGCACCGAGAGCAACGAGAATGCCGCGCGCGCCTATGAAGTCGGCCGCGAAATTTCGGTGACGCACTCGCCGCAGGGCAAGCTGCGCCGCGTTTCGGTCGCCGTCGCGCTCAATCAGGGCAAGAAGCCGCTGACGCAGGCCGACCTCACCAAGATCGACAATCTGGTGAAGGGCGCGATCGGTTATGATTCGACGCGCGGCGACCTCGTCGCGATCAACCAGCGTCCGTTCGTCGCGGTCGAAGACACCGCGCCCGCCTTTTACGACCAGGGCTGGTTCCTGCCGCTGGTCAAGCAGGTCGGCGCGATCCTCGCCGCGCTGCTCGCTTTCCTGTTCATCGGCCGCCCGATGATCCGCGCCGCCAAGGAACGCGCCGCGAAGCGCATCGCGCAGCATCAGGAACTCGAAGCCTCGCTGCTCGCCGCCACCGACCGCCCGGCGCTTTCCAGCGGCCAGGGCGGCCGCGAAATCACCCTCGAGATGATCGAGCAGGCGCCGAGCTATGAAGCCCGCGCCAACCTCGTCCGCGCCTTTGTCCGTCAGGACTCGGCCCGCGCCGCACTCGTCGTCCGCCACCTGATGCAGGAGGGCGCCCGTGCCTGAGGTTGCCGAACTCGATAACGCCCCCGTCATGCCCGCGATCGAAGGATCGGCCGCCGCCGCGATCCTGCTGATGCTGCTCGACGAAAGCGAAGCCGCAACGATCCTGAAACAGCTCGGTCCCGAAGAAGTGCGCCAGCTGGCGAAGGCGATGTTCGACACCGCCAACGCCAGCGAGCAGCAGATCGGGCAGGCGCTCGACCGTTTCGTGACGCGCAGCCGCGACGTCAGCGCGCTCGCGATCGGCGCCGACACGCGCATCCGTACCGTGATCAACGAAGCCGTGGGCAACGTCCGCGCCGACAATATCCTCGCCGCCGTCGCACCGCAGCGGAGTGCCGCGTCGCTCGAAATGCTGCGCTGGATGGACGTCGATGCGATCAGCGGGCTGCTCGCCAGCGAACATCCGCAGGTCGGTGCGCTGATCCTGTCGGTGCTGGTCCCCGATGTCGCTGCGCGCGCGATCGAAACGCTCGACGAAGTGCTGCAGGCCGATCTGGTGCTGCGCGCCGCGATGCTGACTTCGGTGCCCGCCGCGGCGATCGAGGATCTCGAAGCGGTGCTCGCGAGCGCCAATGTCGATGGCCAGCGCGTCGCCAAGCAGGCGATCGGCGGCCCGAGCGACGTCGCCAAGATCATGAAGAAGATGCCGAAGCAGCTTTCGGAGCGCACGCTCCGCTCGCTGAAGAAGCACGACCGCATCCTCGCCCAGACGATCGAGGAAGAAATGTTCATCTTCGAAAATCTGCGCGACCTCGACAAGAAGAGCCTCAGCGCCGTGCTGCGCTCGGTCGATGCCGCCCAGCTTGCGATCGCGCTCAAGGGCGCCGACGAAGAGATGGTCGACATGTGCCTCGCCACCATGTCGCAGCGCGCCGCCGAAACGATCCGCGACGAGATGACCGAAATGACGATGGTCAAGCGCGCCGACGTCGACGATGCGCAGAAGAGCGTGATGCAGATCGTCCGCCAGATGGCGGCGGCCGGCGAGATCATGATCGCAGGCGGCGGCGACGACTATGTCTGATCGCGTCACCGAAACCGGCTTCGCCCCCGTCTCGCTCGCCGACGCGATGGCGCGCGGCAGCGGCTTCCGCCCGATGTCCTTCGCGCCCGCGGCCTATGCGGCGCAGGCGACCGAACAGGAAAGCCTCGACCACCTCGACCTCGAAGACCCCTTCGCGCTCGGCCTCGCCGAAGGCCAGCGCCTCGCCGAAGCCGCCTTCGTCGCCGAGCGTCACCAGTTGCTCGCACTGCTCGCCGGCGCCGAAGCGTTGCAGGACGAGCCGAGCGAAGAGCTCGCACAGCTGATCGCCGAAACCGTTGAGCGGCTGGTCCGCCAGATCGTCGACGCCGCGCCGATCGACGCCGAATGGCTGCAAGCGCAAGCCCAAACGGCGGCCGACATGGTCGCCGATGCCGACAAGGCACGCACCCTGTGGGTCCATCCCGAAGACGCCGCGTTGCTCGCCAACGCTCCGCTGGCGATGGCGATCGAGAGCGATGCCGCTATGGTGCGCGGCACCGTCCGCCTCGAAACCTCGACCGGCTGGATCGAACATGGCCGCGCGGTCTATCTCGACGAACTGCGCACCGCGCTCGGTACCGGAGACGCCGCATGACGCGCCGCCTCGCCATGAGCGCGCAGCAGCTGCTCGACCCTGTCGACCTCGCGAACGCCAGTCCGCGCCGCATCGGCACGCTCGTCGCGCATGAGGGGATCATGCTCGAAGTGTCGGGTTTCCCGCAGCCGCTGGGCAGCAACGTCCGCATCAAGTCGGCCGACAATGATTATGTCTATGGCGAAGTCGTCGGCTTTCGCGGACACCGCAGCCTCGTCCTGCCCTTCGACATGAATAAGCCGCTTGTGACCGGCGCGCCGGTCGAGCCGCACGGCGCGAGCAGCATGGTCGCGGTCGGCAAGACGCTGCTCGGCCGCATCATGGATGCACAGGGCAACCCGCTCGACGGACGCCCGGCGATCAAGTCGCAATTCCAGTGGCCGCTCGCCGGCCGCAAGGTCAATCCGCTGCGCCGCGGCCGCGTCACCAATCCGCTCAACATGGGCGTGCGCGCGATCAATGGCCTGCTCACCGTGGGCGAAGGCCAGCGCGTCGCGATCATCGCGGGCTCGGGCGTCGGCAAGTCGGTGCTCATGGGCCAGATGATCGCCGGTACCGAATGTGACGTCATCGTCGTCGGGCTGATCGGCGAACGCAGCCGCGAAGTCAGCGACTTTGTCGAAACCAAGCTGCCCCCCGAAGTGCGCAAGAAATCCGTGGTCGTCGCGGTTCCCGCCGACCACCCGCCTTTGCTCCGCCTGCGCGCTGCGATGCGCGCGACCGCCATTGCAGAAGCCTTCCGTGCCGAGGGCAAGAAGGTGCTCCTGCTGATCGACAGCCTGACCCGCGTCGCGCATGCGCAGCGCGAGATCGGGCTGACGCTGGGCGAACCGCCGACGATGAAGGGTTATCCGCCGTCGGTGTTCGCACTCATTCCTTCGCTCTGCGAGCGTGCGGGCATCGACCGCGTCACGGGCGGCTCGATCACCGCGCTCTACACCGTGCTCGCCGATGGCGGCGACATCGACGATCCCGTCGTCGACAGCGCGCGCGCGATCGTCGACGGCCATATCATCCTGTCGCGCCAGCTCGCCGAACAGGGTGTCTATCCCGCGATCGACGTCGCGCGTTCGCTGTCGCGCACGATGGTCGATTCGGTCGATCCCGAACATGCCGCCGCCGCCGCGCGCTTCCGCCAGCTATGGTCGGTCTATGAAGAGAATCGCGATCTGATGCTGATGGGCGCCTATGTCGCCGGCGCCGATCCGGTGCTCGACACCGCCATCGCGCGCCACGCCGACCAGATCGCCTTCGTATCGCAGCCTGCCAAGGCGCAGGTCGATTTCCAATATTCCCGCCAAGCCCTGATTGAAGGATATTCCGCATGAATGCCCGTACCGCACGCCGCAAACGTATCATCCGCGTGCGCTCCGTCGAACATCAGATGGCGGAGGCCAATCTGGCGCGCGCCAATGGCGAACTCGCGAACCTCGTCGAACTGGCGAAGCGGCTCGAAACGCTGCGCGTCGACCTCGCGATGGCCAAGGGCGCCGTCGCCGGCCGCGCGCTCAACTCGATCGGCGAACTCGCGATGCGGCTCGACATCGCGCAGGAAAGCCTGACCGCGCCACTGAGCAACGCCAGCCAGCGCCGCGACCAGATGGGCGCGCTGGCGCAGAGCGCGATGGTCAAGGAAGAATCGGCGGTGCGCCTGTACGAGCGCAGCCGCAAGTCGGCCGAAGTCGAACAGGAACGCCGCGAAGACGCCAACCGCCCGCACCGCCCGCGCGCCGGCATGCGCCTGCGCCTGATCGAAGGCGGTGCGTCATGATGAGCGCGCCTTCTCTCCCCACACCGCAGGGTGGAATGCCCGCGGGCTTCGCGACCTTCCTCGCCAACATCGGCCAGATCTCGGTCGATGTTGGCGAAAGCCCCAGCTTCGACAAGCTGCTCGCAGCGGCGCCGGTCGCTGTCGCCCCGACCGCGAGCGTGGCCGCGACGATCAAGGTCGAGCAGGCGCTGCCCGTCGAGACAATCGCGCCGTCCGCGGAAGTCCTGCCGGTCGAGAGCGATACGGCGGCCCAAGCCCCGGTCGTAAAGACGGCGCCCGTCGAAACCGACGCCGCCGCGGTGCTCGCCGCAAACCTGCTGATCGCGCTGAACGGTGCCGTCCCCGGCGCCGCGCCGGCCACTGGCAAGCCGGTACCCGCCGAAATCGGAACCGACGCCGAAGCTGCTAATGCAGAGACGAGCGACGCTGCCGTAACCGTTCCGGTCGCTCCGACCGCGAACCTGGCTCCCGTCGTCGCCGCAATCATCCCGGCCGCGGCCAAGCCCGCCAAGCCGGTCGAAGCCACCCCGGCCCCGGGCGACACGAGCGCCGCGGCTCCCGTCGCAGCGCGTCCGCGCGATACCGCGACGCCGCTGCCGATCCTCGCCGGCGCCGAGCCGCCGGCGGCCAAGCCCGCCGAGGCCGCACCATCGATCACGATCCTCTTCCCGCAACCCACGGCGCACGGCACGACCCCGATCGCCGATGTCGCCGCGCCCGTGCAGCTCGCCGAACGCGTACTCGACATGGACAGCGACGGCGCGTGGATCGACCAGCTCGCGCGCGATATCGCCGCGACCAAGTCGGAGAGCGGCGACATCAGCTTTCGCCTGATGCCGAAGCATCTCGGCCGCCTCGACGTCGCGATGCAAATGGGCGACGACGGTGTCGCGCTGAAGATGGACACGCATCACGAAGCGACCGCGACGATCGTCACCGCCGCGCAGGGCCGTCTCGTCGACGAGCTCCGCCAGCAGGGCGTCCGCGTCGCCGGCGCCGAAGTCACCTGCACGCCGGGCGAGACCGGACGCCAGTCGCAAAGCCAGGGTCAGGGCCGCACCGCCGCGCCCGATCCCAGCCACCTCATCGAAACCGCCACCGAGCGCGCCGAGCCGCGTGACGAAGACCGCGCCGCCGACCGCCGCGGCCGCTTCGCCTGACCAGAAAGGGTCCCATCATGGCCAAGGATAATGTTGTCGAAGGCGCCCCCAAGAAAAAGGGCAAGTTCAAGAAGCTGCTGTTCATCGGCATCGGCGCGATCGCGCTGATCGGTGCGGGCGCCGGCGCGGGCATCTATTTCGGTGCGCTGTCTGCGCACGAGGCGAAGCCCGAGGATCATTTTCCCAAGCTGGTCGAACGCAGCGAAGGCGAGCCCGAAGCGGCCGCCGAGGGCGAAGACAAGGAAGCGCCGCCAAAGGTCGGCACGGTGTCGGTCCCGAACGACAAGTTCAAGGTCGACCCCAAGAAATATGAGATCACCTATTATCCGATCGCCGACAGCTTCACGACGAACCTCGCCGACGGATCGGGCTTCCTGCAGGTCGGTATCAGCCTTTCGACCTTCTATGACGGCAAGGTTATCAATAATATCAAACGACAGGCCGTGCCTATTCGCTCGGTCGTGCTTATGGTGCTCGCCGAACAGGATCCGGCGTTGCTCTCCACATCACAAGGCAAGCAGCGGCTGCAGCGTCAGCTGACCGCCGCGATCAACGATGTGTTGCGCGATAAGGAAGGTTTCGGGGGTATCGACAATGTTTATTTCACGAGCCTGGTGATTCAGTGACCACCAGTGCCAAAACCGTCAAAGCCGTGAAGGCACCGGCCGCACCTGCACCCGCAGCTGCGGCCGCGCCTGCGGATACGAAGGAGTCGTTGCTGCTGCGCCGGGCGGCGGATGGCTATGCCTTCCCCGCGCTCGAAGGCGTGGCGAACCAGTTTGCGCGATCCTTGCGCGACCTGATCCGGGCGCTCGGCGCACCGGCGATCCAGATCGAGCGGTCGGGCGCCGAACAGGTCAGCTTTGCCGAATGGAGCGCGGCCGCGGCGCCGGCGATCTTCTGGCGCTATCATGCGCCGCCGCTCAAGGGCCCGGTGATGCTCGCGGGCTCGCGCTCGCTGCTGCTCCAGCTCGTCGACATCTTCTATGGCGGCCGCGGCCAGCTCGCCGCCGAGCGCGAAGAACTGACCGACGCCGAAGATCGCTTCGCGGCGCGCCTCGGCCGCGATATCGGGTTGCAGCTTGCCGCCGCATGGCGCGGCAAGCTTGCGATCGAGCCCGAACTCGATTGCGTCACCGCCGATCCCGCCAAGCTCGCCGCCGTGCGTGCCGACGATGAATTGTTCGTCCAGCGCTTCACGCTGCGCGGCGCGCCGTTTGAGGGGCGGACGATCATGTGCGCCTATCCGGTCGCCGCGCTGCGCGGGATCGCGGGCGACGAACTGCTTCCCGAAGCGCAAGGCAATGGCGCCGACCCGGTATGGGCCGGCGCGCTCGACAAGGCGCTGCGCGACGTGCGCATGCCCGTCCGCTCGGTGCTCGCACGCCCCGAAATCAGCCTCGTCAAGCTGCTCGCGCTCGAAGTCGGCGACATCATTCCGCTTAATATGCCGCGCCATGTGCCGGTGACCGTGGCCGGACGCAGCTTCGCGCTCGGCAGCATCGGCGAGGCCAATGGCAATGCCGCGATCATGATCGAACATATCGAAAAAGGACCCGACAATGACTGACATCAGCGACGCCCCTAAGGCGCGCGCCGACCGGCGCGACAAGAGCATCGCCGCCGCGCCCAATTTCGACCTGCTCGCCGGCGTTTCGCTGCGCGTGTCGGTCGAGGTCGGGTCGACCTCGATGACGCTGTCCGAACTGCTCGCGATCGACGAGGGCAGCGTGATCGAACTCGACCGCGCCGCGACCGACCTGCTCGACATTTATGCCAACGGCACGCTGATCGCGAAGGGCGAGATCGTCAGCATCGACGGCCGCTATGGCATCCAGGTCGCCGAAGTCGTCGCGCCCGCGCGCGGGCTCGAAGGTTTCGAGCGGAGAGCCTGATGTTCGAATATATTCTCCGCCTGCTCATCTTGCTGCCGCTCGTCGGCGGCATGGCATGGGGCAGCCTGTGGCTGTGGAAGCGCGTCCAGATGGGCGTGCCGCTCGTCGGCGGCGCTGCAAAGACGCGCGCCGTCGAAATGATCGACGTGCTGCCGCTCGGCCCCGGCTCGAAGCTCGCGGTGGTCGAATTTGCCGGGCAGCGCGTCCTGATCGCGGTCTCGCGCAACGGCATCACGCGGATCGCCGACGACAGCCAGGGCGACTTCCATGCGGACTGATCGCCGCTTCTGGCTGCGCGCCGCGGCACTCGCCGGCGGCGCCGCGCTGCTCTGCGCCGCGCCCGCCGCCTATGCGCAGGCCGCCGACGGCCTGAGCCGCGCGGTCGGCGAAATCGGCGGCGATGGCCGCCCCTTGAGCCTGTCGCTCCAGATCCTCGTCCTGATGAGCCTGCTGACGGTACTGCCGTCGCTGCTCCTGATGATGACCAGCTTCACGCGCATCATCATCGTGCTGTCGATCCTGCGCCACGCGCTCGGCCTGCAACAGACGCCGCCGAACCAGGTGCTCGTCGGTTTGAGCCTGTTCCTGTCGCTGTTCGTGATGCAGCCGGTGATCAGCGAAGTGAACCGCGTCGCGATCACCCCCTATGGACAGGAACAGATCGATATCGGCGAAGCGGTATCGCGCTCGGGCACCGCGCTCCACGGCTTCATGATGAAGCAGACGCGCAAGACCGACCTGATGATGTTCGCCAAGATCGCGAAAGCGCCGACCTATGCGAGCCCGAAGGACGTGCCCTTCTCGATCCTGCTCCCCGCCTTCGTCACCAGCGAACTCAAGACCGCGTTCCAGATCGGCTTCCTGATCTTCCTGCCCTTCCTCGTGATCGACCTGATCGTCGCCTCGGCGTTGATGTCCCTGGGTATGATGATGTTGTCGCCGACGATCATATCGATGCCGTTCAAGCTGCTGCTCTTCGTCCTCGTCGACGGCTGGGCATTGACGATGGGATCGCTCGCCTCCTCCTTCGTGAGTTAGCGCTGTGGAGGCCGACTATTTCATCGGTGTCGCACAGCAATCGCTGTGGATCCTTGCGCTCGCGTCGGCGCCGCTGTTGCTGCCCGTGCTCGTCATCGGCGTGCTGCTCGGCATGGTGCAAGCGGCGACCTCGATCAACGAACAGACGCTGACGTTCGTGCCCAAGCTGATCGTCGCGGCGATCTGCCTCGCGATCTTCGGCGGCAGCATCCTCGTCCTGCTCACCGATTTCACCCGCGAAATCTTCGCCCAAATCCCCAGCTTGGTGAAGTAATCCGGGGATGAATCCCGCCGACATCCCGAATATCGAGGCGATGCTCCAGCTCTGGATGCTTGGGATGATCCGCCCAGGCGCCGCCTTCATCGCTGCGCCGGTGTTCGGCTCGTCGAGCGTGCCGGTGCAGCTCAGGCTCGTGATCGCGCTCGCGGTCGGGGTGCCTGCGGTCGCGGCATCGGGCATGGCGCTGCCACCCGAAGGGATCGTTTCGGTCCCGGGGTTTTTCCTCATCATCGGGGAGGTCGTAATCGGGCTCGCGATGGGCTTCGTACTCCAGATGGGTCTCGCCGCCGCGCTGATCGCGGGCGAGGCGATCAGCAACGCGATGGGGCTCGGCTTCGCGTCGATGGTCGATCCGCTGAGCGGCGCGTCGAGTTCGGCGATCGGCCAGTTCCTGTCGATGATGGCAACCGCGTTGTTCCTCGCCGCCGACGGCCATCTTGTACTGATCGACATTGTGGTGAGCAGCTATACCGCGCTACCCCCCGGGAACGCCTTTCCGTCGTGGGACGCGATCGGCGGGCTGATCCGGTTTGGCAGTCTGATGTTCGCCGCGGGGCTTACCATCGCGATGCCGGTCGGCTTTGTGCTGATCCTCGTCCAGATCATCATGGGCGTCATCGGCCGCTCGGCGCCCGCGCTCAACCTGTTCGCGGTCGGCATTCCCGCGACCCTGCTCGCCGGGATCGTGCTGCTCGGCGTTGCGACGCCGGCGATGGCCGAAGCGATCGCGCGCATCCTGTCCGACGCGCTCGACGCCGCGCGGATGGTTGCGGGAATCTAGGTCATGTCGGGCACGACCGAGAAGGACCAGAAAACCGAACAGCCGACGGCAAAGAAGCTGTCGGACTCGGCGCGCGAAGGCGATGTGCTGATGTCGCGCGAGCTGGCGACGGCGTTGATGATGCTCGCCGCCGCGGGCTGGATGGTCGCCGCGGGCGGCTGGTTCGTCCAGTCGGCGGGCGATCTTGTCCGCCGCGGCCTGACCTTGACCGCCGCCGACGTCGCCGATTTCGCGCCCGCCGAGGCGCTGATGCGCAACGGCGCCGAAATATTGCTTCCGCTCGCCAGCCTGTTCGCGCTGACGCTGGGCGCCGCGGTCGCGGGCCCGGCAATGCTCGGGTCGATCGGCTGGCGCGGCAAGGCGCTGCACTTCAAGGGCAATAGGATGAACCCGATGAGCGGGCTCAAGCGGATGTTCGGGATGCAGGGCCTCACCGAACTCGGCAAGGCCTTGGCGAAAGTGCTGCTGCTCGGCACCATCGGTTACTACCTCGTCCTCGGCAGCCTGCCCGCGATCATGACGATGGCATCGACCGACCTCATCGGTGCAATCGGCCTCGCCGGAAAGGAAATCGGCCATGCGATGCTGACGCTCGCCGGCGGGCTGGTCGTCATCGCGCTAATCGACGTGCCGGTGCAATGGTTCACACGCAACCAGCGGCTGATGATGAGCAAGCAAGAGATAAAGGAAGAGATGCGCCAGTCCGACGGCGCGCCCGAACTCAAACAGGCGCAGCGCCAGCGCGCGCACGAGATATTGAGCGGGTCGGCGCGCAAGGCGGTGTCCGACGCGACCGTCGTGCTCACCAACCCGACGCACTTCTCAGTCGCGCTGCGCTATCGGCCCGGGGTCGATGCTGCCCCGGTCGTCGTTGCGCGCGGGCGCGGCGACGTCGCGCTGTCGATCCGCGAACTCGCCCGCACCGCGAACGTCCCGCTGCTCGAATATCCGGCGCTCACGCGCGCCATCTATTTTACCGCGCGCGCCGGGCGCGTGATCCCCGAAGAATTGTTCGTTGCGGTCGCCACCGTGCTCGCCTTCGTCTTCCAGCTCGAACGCGCCGCCGCCGAGGGCACCGCGCCGCCCGCGGTCGATGTGCCGCCGTCGCATCGTTTCGACCCCGACGGGCGCCGTCAGGCTTAAACTTGTCCGCGCGCCGCCGTTAAGGGGTTCGAAGGATATTTTGCCATGGTCAGTTCAATCGCCAACAGCCTCGGCTTCGGGTCGGGCCTCGATGTCAAACAGCTCGTCACCGACCTGTCGAATGCGTCGCGCGATCCGAAGATCAAGCGCATGACCGAGCTCACCCAGGCGAACCAGACGCGGATCAGCGCGCTGGGGCAGGCGCGATCGAATCTCGAGGGCTTCGCCGATTCGCTCAGCCAGATGGTATCCGACGGCACGTTGCGCAGCACGCCGACGGTGTCCGACGAAAGCGTGCTGAGCGCCACCAGCCGCGCCGGCCTCTCCGCCGACAGCTTTGCCGCGACCGTCGTGGTAAACCAGCTCGCGCGCGCGCAGACCAACTATTCGGGAGTCGTCGCAAGCCGCACCGCCGCGATCGGCGCGGGAACGATGACGCTGACCGTCGGCGGCGTCGCCAAGACGATCACCATCGGCGCCACGAACAACAGCCTCGAAGGGCTGGCCAATGCGATCAATGCGAGCGGCGCGGGCGTCACCGCGTCGATCGTCGCCGACGAAGGCGGTCACCGCCTGATCGTCAAAGGTCCGACGGGCGAAGTCGGCGCCTTCACCCTCACCGCCGACGCCGGTGCCGACCCGGGCCTGACGGCCTTTTCGACGAGCGGCGGCATGACCGTCGGTCAGACCGCCGCCAACGCCGAATTCACGATCGACGGCGTGGCGTTCAGCCGCGCGAACAACATCGTCGACGATGTGATCCCGGGCATGTCGCTGACGCTGAAAAAGGCGGCGCCGGGACAAGGCGTCGACATCGGTGCGAGCCGCCCGCTCGACATGATCAAGCAGACCGTCGGCGATTTCGTCTCGGTCTATAACCAGCTCAAGAAAAGCCTCGTCTCGGCCTCCAGTTTTGCGGGGGCGGGTACATCGCTGCGCGAGCTCGAACGCGAGTTGCAGAGCCTCGTCAACAAAGTGCTCACGAGTCACGGCAGCATCAACAAACTGTCTGACATCGGAATTTCGACAACCAAGGACGGTCTGCTTTCGGTCGACAACGCCAAGCTCGACAAGGTGCTTGCCAGCGATGCCGGCGCGGTCGAGGCGCTGTTCAATCCGCGGCGCGATGCAACGCACACCGAGCTGAGCGATCCCGGCATCGCCTTTGCGCTCGATGCGATCCGCGACAAGGCGGTCGGCGTCAATGGCGCGATCGACCGCGTGTCGAAATCGCTCGATGCGAAAAAGGAAAGCCTCGCCGACCAGCTCGAAAAGATCGAAGAGCGCGAGAGCGTCTATAAGGCGGGGCTCGAGAAGAAATATGGCTCGCTCGAAGCCAAGCTAGCGGCGTTCAAGGCGACGCAATCTTATCTCGAACAGCAAATCAAGCTCTGGAACAACCAGGGTAACGATTAAGGACCGCCGCCGTGACCGCTACCGCCTCGACCGTCCGGGCGACCGGGCTTTATCGCCGATTGCAGAACGAAAGCCGCGCCGCGGCCGCCGACCCCATCGAACTCGTCACCATGCTCTACGACGAGCTGGAGACCGCCGTCGGCGTGCTGGGCGCGATGGTGCGCCAGGGGCAGCGCATTTCGGCAACCGAGCCGGCGCATCGCGCGCGCGCGATCCTGATCGGCCTCGACGTCAATCTCGACCGCGACAAGGGCGGCGATGTCGCGACCGCGCTGTCGCGCGTCTATCGCAGCATGCGCCGCAAGCTCGACGACGCGGTGGCGGCAAACAGCGCCGAGGCGCTGTCCGAGCTGCTCGAAGGCATTCTGACGATCAGCGCGGCCTGGCGCCAGCTTCGCTGAACCTTCTGATCTGAAAACGACAACGGCCCGCCCCTCGTTACGAGGAGCGGGCCATTTTCGTTTGAAAGAAAGCCCGCTGGTTACCCGGCCGCCCAAGGTGGGGATGAGCGGCCGGGTGGTGCGGGAGCGGACCAGAGCTCCCTTTTTCAGCGGGTGCTGAAACTCGTGTCGCAGGCCGGGTCAGGCGGCCTGCTGGTGAACACCATATTTGCGCATCTTTTCGATGAGCGTGGTGCGCTTCAGCGTGAGCAGGCGCGCCGCTTCTGAAATAATGCCGTCGGCAAGGTCGAGCGCGACGTGGATCTGTTCGAGCTCGATCGTTTCGATCTCGCGCTTGAGGTCGATCGGGCGGCCCGGCGCCGGCGTCTTGGCGTAGGGCGCGGCCGCGGCCACATCGTCCGCGCTGGCCGGCACCGCGGCGGGGCTGCTGGGGACAGCCCGCCGCGGCGCCAGCGCTGCGGTGGGGTTCAAAAGCATGGCGACATCGTCGAGACCGAGCGTCTCGCCGCCATGGAGAACGCTGGCGCGCTCCACGAAATTCCTGAGTTCGCGCACATTGCCCGGCCATGCATGCTGCATCAGCAACGCCATCGCCGCGTCGTCGAAACGGCATTTGACGTCGGCGGGCATCTGGCGCTGGAAATGGCGGATCAGTGCGGGAATATCTTCGGCGCGGTTGGCAAGGCTGGGGACCTGAAGCACAACCACGCCGAGCCGGAAGAACAGGTCTTCGCGGAATTTGCCATCGGCGATCGCGGCGCCGAGATCCTGGTGAGTGGCCGAAATGACGCGGACGTCGACGGCCTTCACATCGCTGCTGCCGACGCGGACGATCGTCCGGTCCTCGAGCACGCGGAGCAGTTTGACCTGCATGTCGAAACGCATGTCGCCGATTTCGTCGAGGAAGAGCGTGCCGCCCTCGGTCGCTTCGAAATGGCCGATGCGGCGGGCATGGGCGCCGGTGAAGCTGCCCTTTTCATGCCCGAAAAGTTCGGATTCGATCAGTTCGCCGGGGATCGCGCCGCAGTTGATGGCGGAGAAAGCCTTGCCGGCGCGGGCGCCTTCGTCGTGGATCGCACGGGCGACGAGTTCCTTGCCCGAGCCCGACGGGCCGCAGAGCATCACCGAGGCGTTCGAGCGCGCCACGCGGCGGATCATCTCGCGCAGCCGGCAAGCGGCCTCGCTCGTCCCGATGATCAGCGCTTCGAGCGCTGCGTTTTCATTCTGCCCCAGTGTCATTTCGGTCTCCACCGCACCGCCCGCTCGGTGCCCCCTTCGATGGATTGATGAATTGACGAAATTGGTAAACGAAAGCTTATCAGCCGTTAGCTAACTCATTCAAAACAAAGAGATATTACCATATTGGCAGCAATGGCGGCGCAATTGCGTTAACTGTCTCCGATATGCTGCCAAACTGGCACTAATTGCTTGAGCCTAACGCCAGCCCAGCGTGATCGAGATGCGGCGATTGCGCGGATCGAATCGGTCGGACGGGACATAAGGCTCGCGATCGGCGACCCCCTCGATTCGCGAAAAGCGTTCCGACGCGATGCCGCGGAACTCGAGATAGTGACGCGTCACCTCGGCGCGATCGACCGACAGGCGCCAGTTGTTCGTGCCCGATTTCGCCGACCAGGGCGCCGCGTCGGTGTGACCGCGGACCATCACCTGGTTCGATACGGCCGCAATGGGCTTCGCGATCTCGCCGAACAACCGCGCGCCGTCGGGGGTGAGCTGGCTGGTGCCGATCACGAACATCGAGAAATCCGCGTCGTCGACGACGTCGATGCGCAGCCCCTCGATCGTTTCGGTGAATCGCAAATTCGGTGCGAGGCGCTTGAGATCGCCCTTGCTCTGCAATTGTTGCATCAGCGTCTGGGCGAGCCGCTGGAACTTCTGCTTGTCGGCTGCGCGCTCGCGCGCCGACGCTTCACGCGGTCCACCCGTGGCATCGCGCGGAATCGTCATTGCACGCGTACCCGTCTGCGCGGCGCCATGAGGATATTTATCCACCGATACCAGCGAGTCGCCGCCGAACAAGCCGGTCGACCCCGCCGAGTCGGTTTTGGTCTGGACGATCGTCGGCGCGAAATAATCGGCGAGCGCCTTGCGCTGCTTCTCGTTCGTCGCGCCGAGCAGCCACATCAAAAGAAAGAAGGCCATCATCGCGGTGACGAAGTCAGCATAAGCGACCTTCCACGCGCCGCCATGATGCCCGGCATGGGGTGCAGCGATGATCTTCTTGACGATGATCGGCCGCGGCATGTTGGGACGCGCGGCCATTAGCGACCCCGCATCCCGTCGAACACTTCGGCAAAGCTCGGCTGGTTATGATGATCGACGCCCGACCGCGCGGCCTCAATCACCAGCGGCTGCGGGTGACCGTGGAGCGAAGCGATGATCAGCTGCTTCACCGTATGATAGATGGCGTTGTCGCTTTCGATCACCGTCTTGGCGCGCGTCGCGAAGGGGCCGACAAGGCCATAAGCGAGCAGCACGCCGAGGAAGGTGCCGACGAGTGCGGAGCCGATCATGGCACCGAGGATCGCCGGGGGCTGATCGATCGAGCCCATCGTCTTCACGACGCCAAGCACCGCGGCGACGATGCCGAGCGCGGGCAGCGCGTCGGCGAGGCTCTGCAGCCCTTCGGCGGGCTTCATCGAATGATGGTTGTGGCTCTTCAGCGCGTTATCCATGACCTCTTCGACCGCGTGCGGATCGAGCGTCCCCGACGACACAACGACGAGGCGCAGCGTGTCGGCGATCAGGTGGACGAGCGTGTCATCCTTCAGAAGCTTGGGATATTGCTGGAAGATCGTCGAGTTTTTCGGATCCTCGATATGCGGCTCGACCGCAACGGGTCCTTCGGTGCGCATCATCTTCATCAGCGTCGAGACGAGCAGGATGCAGTCGAGATAGTCCTGCTTCTTATACTTCGGCCCCTTGAACACCTTTCCGAGCCCGCCACCGAGCGCCTTCAGGTCGGAGCCCGAGTTGCCGATGATCAGCGAGCCGATCGCGGCGCCGCCGATGATCAGCATTTCGTGCGGCAGCGCGTGCATCACGGGACCCAGATTGCCCCCGGTCAGCGCGAAGCCCCCGAACACCAGCAGGATCAGTACGACTATGCCGACAACGGGAAACATGTGCGAGCAACTCCATTCGGGACCCGGCTGTCGAGGCCGGTCCCCGCAAATTCAGGGACGTCTTGATGATTAACGGCAGCAACGCCGCAAGATTGAGGGCCGTCAGTTCAAAATATCGAACAAGGTCTGCCGGTTAATCTTGGCAAAGGCCGCCTGCGCGGCCTGCAGCGTCAAATCCATGGCATTGAGCTCGGCGATCGCGACCTCGAGGTCGGTGTCCTCGACCGACGAACGTTCGTCCTTGAGCGTGATACCGCGCGCCGCGAGCCCGTCGCCCATGCGTTCGAGCCGTCCCCCCGCAAGACCGAGCTTCGCATGTTCGTCGGCGACATGGCTGATCGCGGTGCCGAGCGTCGTGATCGATGTCCCCATCGCAGCTTTGTTGCCCGCGGTGACCGCGGTCGCAGCATCGCGAATGCTCGTCGACAGGCTGTTTCCACCCACGACGAAGACATCCGCCGCCGACTGGACCGGCGCAAAGCTGAGATCCGAATCGAAACGCATCACGCGCGCCGTACCGGTCGCGAAGACGGGCTCGCCGTTCGAATCACGCGTCGCGGCCAGTGCATCGAGTTCGTCGGCGATCGTGCCGAGTTCGGCAGCGATCGTCGCGCGGTCGGCGGGGTTCGCGGTGTCGCTCGCCGCGGCGAGCGTCAGTTCGCGCGCGCGCGTCATCAGGTTACTCACCGATTTCATCACGCCGTCGGCCTGCGACACCAGCGCGTCGGCGGTGTTCACATTCGCCGACCAGGCGGTCATGCTCGCCTGCGTCGTGCCGATCGTCGCGATCCGCCGCGACGCGACCGGATCGTCGGACATGCGCAGCAGTTTCTTGCCGCCCGAGATCTGGATCTGCGTCCGCTCGAGCGCGTCGGCGAGTTTTTGCTGGCGCGCGATTTCGCGCGTCATGCGATTGCCCACGGCGTTGATCATGATTCTGACCCTTTCTTACAGCGAGCTGAGCAAGGTTTGCATGGTTTCGCGCGCGACCTGGATCGTGCGCGAGGCGGCCGAATAGGCCTGTTGGAAACGCAGCAGTTCGGCGGCTTCGGTGTCGAGATCGACCTGGCTCACCCCGTCGCGTGCCGCGGCCGACGCATCGGCGCGTGTTGCGGCGGCGGCGTCCTGCGCACGTGCCGATGCGACCGATTGTGCCTGCGTCGCGAGATGGCCCGACCAGCGCGCTTCGGGATCGTTCGCGCCGCGCATAGCGCCGAGCGCGAGCATATTGCCGTTGCTGCCCGAACCGTTAGCCGCCGCGACCTGGTCGGGGCTCAGCGGCGCGGCGGTCAGCGTTGCAGCGCTGGTGCCGGTGAACAAGGGCTGGCCCGGATTGCCATTGGCATCGGTGCCCGCCTGATGCGCGGCGTTGAGCTGGTTCGCAAAATCGGTCGCCATTGTGTCGAGCGCAGCGCGCTGATCGGCGACATGGTTCGCGCCTTCGGCGAGCCCGGCGAGCGAACCCGTCGAGATCGCAAGCGGTGAACCGCCGACGCTGTAGGAAAGGCGTCCGTCGGGTGCGGCGGTGACCGAAATCGGATTCACCACGCCGCCGCCGACGAGCAGGTCGCCCGATCCGGACGCGCGCAGCGTCACCGCGCCATTATTGTCGAAGGTCGGGCTGACACCCGCCTGCGACGACAATTTGTCGAGCAACCGGTCGCGCTCGTCGAGCAGGCTCGCCTCGTTGGTCGAGCCCGGCCGCGCCTTGCGCAATCCGATGTTGATCTGTTCGAGCGCATCGAGGTTGGCGTTAAACTGGTCGACCGAACTCGCCGCGGCCCCCTCGATCCCCTCACCCATCTTGTCGAGCTGGCCCGCCGCGGTGCGAAAACCCGACGCGACATCGTCGACCGCCTGCAGAAACTGCGCGCGCAGCGTCCGGTTCGACGGATCGGCAGTCAGCTGGTCGGCGGTGGTGTAAAGCTTGGTGAGCGCGGTCTTGATACCGTTGGTCTCGTCGCTGAGCGCGCCCTCGACCTTGTCGAGCCAGCTCAGCTTCGTGGCAGCACGCTCGGCGCCGCCCGACGTGACACGCGAATCCTCGATCAGCCACCCGTCGACCGAGCGGTCAATGCCGCGGATGTCGACCCCGCCGGGGTTCGTATTGCCGCGATAAAAGATCGAATTGCCGCCACCGACGGCTTCCATCATCTCGAGCCGGCGGCGCGCATATCCCGGCGTCTGGGCGTTGGCGATATTGTCGCCAATCGTCGAGAGAGCGCGCGAATAGGCTTTGAGCCCGCTGAAGCCGATGCCGAGCAGGTCGCTCATTGCACGCCTCCCCCAAAGCGACCGGCGTGTCCGCCGAGCTGGCCGCGGAACTGCTTCTCGACCATGTCGGCGATACCGAACTGGCGCATCGCGGCGATCGAATCGGCGGTGCGCGCGTCGGCCATTTCGCGGAAATTGTCGGTCGCGCTCGATCCGAAGATATCGTCGCCAAGCTTCGCCTGCCGCATCGACGCCATCAGCTGGCGCAGGATCACGGCTTCGAACGCCTCGGCCGCCTTGCGGAGGCCGCCGTCGCCGCCGCCGGCGGCTGCGGGAGTGGGCGTTGCGGTGACAGAAGAAATGGGCGTCGTCATATGATCACCAGTTCCGCAGTGAGCGCGCCGGCCTGGCTCAGCGCCTCGAGGATGGCGACAAGGTCGCCCGGGGGTACGCCCATGCGATTGATCGCATCGACGAGTTCGGAAAGCGAAGCGGTCGGTTTGACCAGCATCACCGGACGATAGTCCTGCTCGACGCTGATATCGCTCGACGGCTCGATCGCGGTCTGACCACGGCTGAACGGCGCCGGCTGGACGACCATCGGCGATTCCTTGATCGAGACGGTGAGCTTGCCCTGCGTCACCGCGGCGGTGCCGACACGGACCGCGCCGTTGATCACGACGGTGCCGGTGCGAGCGTTGACGATGACCTTGGCGGGCGGTTCGGCGCGCTGGACGCCCAGATTTTCGATCTGCGAGATCAACCGCATACGTTCGTCGCCATTGCCGCCGGTGCGGATGGCGATGCTGGCGCCGTCGATCATCGACGCGCTGCCAGGCAGCGCCGCGTTGATCGCATCGGTCACGCGCTTCGCATTGGTCGCGTCGAACTGGTGGAGGTTGAAGGTCAGATAGCTGGTCGTCGCAAAACCGGTATCGACCGCGCGCTCGACCGTCGCGCCGCCCGCGATGCGGCCGCTCGACGGCACATTGACCGTCAGCTTCGATCCGTCGGCGGCATCGACGCCGAGGCCGCCGATGACGAGGTTGCCCTGCACCATCGCATAAATCTGTCCGTCGGCACCATAAAGCGGGGCGAGCACGAGCGTGCCGCCGCGCAGGCTTTTCGACTTGCCGATCGCCGACACGGTGACGTCGAGACGCTGGCCGGGCTTGGCGAAGGGCGGAAGTTCGGCGGTGATCATCACCGCCGCGGCGTTTTTCAGCGCCGGGTTCACCCCCGGCGGCAAGGTCAGGCCAAAGCGCGACACGGCGCCCTTCATGCCCAGCGTCGAATAATCGAGGCTGTCGTCGCCGGTGCCCGCAAGGCCGACGACGATGCCGTAGCCGGTGAGCTGGTTGGCGCGCAGGCCCTGGAACTGGCCCATGTCCTTGATGCGCTCGGCGTGCGCCGGCGCCGCGAAGGCGAAGCTGGCGAGCAGGAGCGCGATAAGGGTGAACAGGGACGGACGCTGGGTCACTTTAAATCCTCTTCAGAACGGGCTGATGATCGAGAAGAAACGTTGCAGCCAGCCTTGCTTGCTGGCGCGGGCGATCTCGCCCTTGCCGACGTAACGGATGTTTGCGTCGGCGACGCGGGTCGACAGGACGCGGTTGTCGGGGCTGATGTCGATCGCGCGGATGATGCCCGAAATCTGGACGCGTTCATCACCGCGATTGAGCGTGAGCAGCTTTTCGCCGCGCACCAGCATCGTACCGTTGGGATAGACCGCCGCGATCGTCACGCTGACTTCGCCCGACAGCGCGTTCGACTGCGATGCGTCGCCCTTGCCCTTGAACTGCTGGCCGCCGCCCATCGCGATATCGCTGGGGTTGAACAGCGACAGCGGGCCGGTGGTCGGCGGCGTCAGGCTGATGTTGCCGTCGCGCTGCGTGCCCGCGGCGTTGCTTTTGGTCGCCGCGGTGCGCTCGACGAGCTGGATCGTGACGATATCGCCGACCTGCCCCGCGCGGCCACCTGAGGTGAGCGCTACATAGCTACCCTGAAAGATCGAGCCATTGCCCGGCAGCGGCGCCGGACCGACCGGCGCCGTCGCGGCAAAGGCGTCGGGCGGCTGCTTGTCCTTCGCGAGCGCCGAAGCGGGCGCCAACGCGAGGGCCAGCATCGCCAGCTTAGAGAGTCTGCGACGCATTTTTCATCATCTCGTCGGTCGCGGAGATCATCTTCGAATTGACCTCATAAGCGCGCTGCGTCTCGATCATGTCGACGAGTTCCTCGACGACGTTGACGTTCGATCCTTCGAGCATCCCGCCGCGCAGGCTGCCGCGGCCTTCCTCGCCCGCGCCGCCGACGAGCGGGGCGCCCGAAGCCTGCGTTTCGACGAGCAAATTGCCGCCGATCGCCTGCAAGCCCGCCGGGTTGGCGAAACGCGCAATCTCGATGCGGCCGAGTTCGAGCGCGGTGCCATCGGCGCCGGTCGCCGACACGGTGCCGTCGAGCCCGATCGTCACATTGCTCGCGTCTTCGGGAATCTGGATCGCCGGCATCATCGGCTTGCCGTCCGAGGTCACGATCGTGCCGTCGGGGGCGCGGCCGAAATTGCCCGCGCGGGTATAGCCGGTGCGCCCGTCGGGCATCTCGACCTGAAAATAGCCGGCGCCGTCGATCGCGACGTCGAGCCCGTTGCCCGTCGTCTGGAACGTGCCCTGCGTGTCCATACGCGCCGTGCCGTTGAGCGCGACGCCGGTGCCGAGGTTGAGCCCGGTCGCATAGCGGTTTTCGGCGGTCGAGGGAGCGCCCGCCTGCGTCATCATCTGATAGCTCAGCGTCTCGAAGCTGGCGCGGTCGCGCTTGAAGCCGGTCGTGTTGACGTTGGCGAGGTTGTTGGCGATCACCTGCATCCGGAAGCCCTGGGCATCCAGACCGGTCCGCGCGACGTGCAAGGCACCGATACTCATCTCATTATCTCCTTAACGGGGAAGCTGCATCAGGCTGGCGGTCGCGGTATCCATGTCGCGCACGTCGCCGATCATCTTCAATTGGGTGTCCCAGCTGCGGCTCGCCTCGATCATCTCGACGAGCGCGCTGGTCGCGCTGACGTTCGATCCTTCGATCGAGCGGGTGAGCAGCCGCGCCTCGGGATCGTCGGGCAATATGCCGCCGCCCTTCACGCGGAACAGGCCGTCGAGACCCTTGGCGATGTCCGATCCCGCCGGGGTCGCGAGCCGGAGCCGGTCGACCTCCTGCGGATTTTCGGGATCGCCGCCCTGCGGCACGATCCACACACGGCCTTCCTGGTCGATGGTGATCGCGTCGGCGGGCGGGATCGTCACCGGCCCCTGGCCGCCCTGAACGGGATTGCCGTCGCCGGTGGTGAGTAGCCCGCTCGGCGAGATCTGCAAATCGCCGCGCTTCGTGTAGGCCTCTTCGCCATTTTTCGCCTGCACGACGAGCAGCGCATCGCCCTGCATCGCGATGTCGAGATCGCGACCCGTCGAGGTGACGGTGCCGGCGCGCATGTCGGCACCGAGCACTTCTTCCGACGACATGGCGCGCGCATCGAGCCCGCTGCCATCGAGCCACAGCGTCTGCGCATTCGCCATGTCGGCGCGGAAGCCCGGCGTTTCGGCGTTCGCCAGATTGTTGGCGATCGCCGTCTGCCGGGACATGCTGCCCCGCATCGCGGTGAGGCTGGTGTAGATGAGGCGGTCCATCGAAATTCTCCCGGCAGGCGGCGATCAGCGGCGCGTCAGCGCATGCCGATGATCGTCTGGGTCAGCTGCGACGCACCCTCGATCGCCTTGGCGTTCGCCTGGAAGTTGCGCTGTGCCGACATCAGCATCACCAGTTCCTCGGTGATGTCGACGTTCGAGCGTTCGAGCGCGCCCGAGCGGACCGCACCCATCGGGCCGTTGGTCGCGGCGTCGATCGTCGGCGGGCCGCTTTCGCCCGTCGACTGCCAATGCGCATCGCCGATCGGGCGCAGGCCCGACATCGTCGGGAAGGTCGCCATCGCGACCTTGCCGAGCTTCTGGTCTTCACCGTTCGCAAAGGTCGCGGTGACGAGACCGTCGAGGCCGATCGTCACATTGACGAGGCCCGAGGTCGGATCGCTCGGTGCACCCGCGGGCAGGCGGAGATCGAAGGCGCCGGCGAGCGTGTTGTTCGTAACATTGCCGTTCGCGTCGATCGGGAGGAGCTGCAACTTCGCGCCCGTCGTATCGATGACATAGCGGTCGGGGGTCGGTTCGAACGAGCCGTTGCGCGTATAGGTGATGGCTTCGCGCGGCGGGTCGCCCTTCACGATGAACATGCCTTCGCCGACGATCGCGAGGTCGAGCGTCTTTTCGCTCGCTTCGTACGACCCCTGCGTGAACTGCTGGGTGATGCCGTTGAGGCGCGTGCCCTGGCCCGCGATCATCTTGGTCGACTGCGTCGGCGACGAGGCGAAAATATCGCCGAACTGCGCCTTGCTGCGCTTGAAGCCGATCGCGCCGGCGTTGGCGATGTTGTTCGAGATGACCGACATGTCGGTCTGCGCGCCCTTGAGGCCCGACAGCGAAGTATAGAATGACATGGACTTATCCTTCCTGCGTGGTGGGGGTCGAAGGCTGTGCAGCCTTGATGTCTTTGAGCAGCTGGGTCTGCGCCGTGAGCTGCTCCGAAATTTTCGAAAGCACCGTATTCGTCTCGCTGATCCCGGCGAGGCTCGAGAATTGCGCCATCTGCGCAACCATCTGCTGGTTATCGACCGGATTGAACGGATCCTGCTGCGACAGCTGCGCAGTCATCAGGCGCATGAAGTCGCTCTGATCCATCTGCTTGCCGCCTTTCGGCTGGAACACGGGTGGATTGTTGTTGGTGATGCTGTTGACGCTCATTTTACTGTCCCATCCTGAGGGTTTCGTTGATCAGGCCCTTGGCAGTTTCGAGGACCTGGACGTTGTTTTGATACTGGCGCGCGGTCTCGACCATCTCGACCAGCTCGGCGGCGCTATCGACCGCGGCTTCCCAGACATTGCCGTCGGCGTCGGCCAATGGGTTCGATGGATCGTGCCGTTTCGACGGCGCCATTTTCGAGGTCGTAACCTGGTCGATCTGCACAGTCGCGCGGCCATGATCGTCCATCACGGTACGAAAGACGGGCTTCAGCGAGCGGAAGGCGCCGGCTTCGCTGCCCGCGACGGTTCCCGCATTGGCGAGGTTCGATGCAGTGGTGTTGAGCCGGACGAGCTGCGCCGACATCGCGCGGCCGCTGATGTCGAAGACGGAGAAATTGCCGTTCATCGTCATTCGCCCTTGATCGCGCGGGTCAGCGTGTTGATGCGCCCGGTGAGGAAAGACAGGCTCGAGCGATAGGCGAGCGCATTTTCGGCATAGGCCGTCTGCTCGGTCGCCATTTCGACGGTGTTGCCGTCGAGCGAGGCCTGAACCGGGACGCGATACGAAATCGCGCCATCGGTCGAGCCGCCCTGCTGCGCAAGGTCGAGCGCCTTGGCGAAGTCGATATCGCGCGCCTTGTAATTGGGCGTCGCGGCGTTCGCGATGTTCGACGCGAGCATCATCATGCGCTGGCTGCGCAGCTGCAACGCCGTCGCATGCAGGCCAAAGAGTTTCTCGGATGCCATCATCACATTCCTTTTGCCGGGGTTCGGGCCAAGTGCGGCACGGACGCGCGGAAAACACCAAGGCATGATGCAATGGGCGTGCCAAATAGACTTTATTACATATTTTCAGCTATTTAACTGCAACTTGTGCCGACACTAGTTTGTGTGAGTCAAAAATCTGACGACGAAGCCGCATGACCCCGGCAACCGCGCATCAAACCGCGACTGGCACGCTTCCTGCAAAATGATGGACGACCATTTTGGACCAAAGGAGATGGACATTGTCCCGCAAAACTTTCGCGTGCCTCGCCGCATGCGCTCTCGCCGCCCCGCTCGCCGCGCACGCTGAGCAGGGCAATGAGGATTGGCAGAGGATCGACGTGCTGACCGACATGGTCGCCAACGCGATGGGCCGCAACGCGACCCCGGTCGATCGCCGCATCAAGCTCGCACGCTGCCCCGAACAGGCGTCGGTCACCGCGATCGACGCCCAGACGCTCGCGGTCCGCTGCGCCTCGCTCGGCTGGCGGCTGCGCGTCCCGATGACCGCGCCCACGGGTGCCGCGCCGGTCGCGGCCAGCCTTGCGCGTCCCCCCGCGAGCGCCCCCGTCATTCGTCGCGGCGATAACGTCCGCGTCACGATCGATACCGAAAGCTATTCGATCAGCTATGCCGCGGTCGCGACGCAAGACGGCCGCGTCGGCGAAACGATCGCCTTGCGCGGCAGCGACGCCAAATCGATGCTGAGCGCCACCGTCACCGGTCCGGGCCGCGCCAGCCTGCAAGACTGATACCCCTTCACGACCCACCCACTCGGCCCGGGCTGTCGGCTTTCCGACGGCGCCGGGCCTTTCTTTTGTCTTTTTTGCGACAAGCCGCCTTAATCGTCCCGAACACCATCCGTTAAAGCCTTCGTGAACCGCGTCGTCACTTTTCTGACGGCACCGGATGGAGGCTTTTATGTCGGGTGACAGCAAGATCGGACCAGTCGGCGGCATCGGCCGTGCCGGCCCGCTGCGCAGAGTCGCCAACGAAGCGGCGACCGCGATGCGCGCGCCCGCACAGCTTCAGCCGGTGCAGGACAATGTGCCCACCGCGCGCCTGAGCCGTATCGCAACCAGCCTCGCCGATCAGGCGCCGCCAGTCGACGTCGCGCGCGTTGCATCGCTGCGCACCGCGATCGCAAATGGCAGCTATGGCGTGCATCCCGCAATCATCGCCAGCGCAATGATCGACTTCCACGGTCGCGGGGGCGAATGATGCAGGCACAGATGGAAGACCTGCAATCGCGGCTCAACGACCTGGTCGGCGCGCTCGACGGACATGACGCCGGCGCGATCATCGCCGCGACCGAAGAACTGGCAACCGCGGTGATCCTGTTCCGCGGCGTAACCATCCCGGCGGGGAGCGAACATCGCGCCCGAGCGCTGATGGGCCAGACGCTCAATCAGCTCGAAGCTGCCGCGATGCGCGTCAATATCTTGAAGAACTGGACGCGTCAGAGGATTGACAAGAACCACGAAATCCGCGGCACCCGGCCGCGCGGCGCCGCTTTAAGCTACTGATAACCAGATAAATATCCGCCGTTTCTGCGAAATGGCACGATGATTGCTTTTGGTCTGCTGAACAAGCGGAACCAAAGACCATGAACGCAATCAACAATCCCCTGGGCTCCACCCGCATCGCCGCACCCGTCATGGACGCGGTGCAGAGCGCGTCGGCGCGCACGGGGATCGATTTCGATTATTTGGTCGACGTCGCGCGCGTCGAAAGCGGCTATAATCCGACCGCTAAAGCGTCGACCTCGTCTGCGCGCGGGCTGTATCAATTCACCAAACAGACCTGGCTCGCAACGCTCGATCGCCATGGTGCGAACCATGGGCTTGCCTGGGCCGCCGACGCGATCGGCCGCGACGCATCGGGGCGCCTGTCGGTGGCCGATCCCGCGCTCCGCCAGCAGATTCTCGACCTGCGCGACGACCCCGCGGCCTCGTCGAGCATGGCGGCCGCGCTGACCGGCGACAATCGCGACTATATCGAAAGCCGGATCGGCCGCAGCGCCGAACCCGTCGACCTCTACCTCGCGCATTTCCTCGGAAGCGGCGGCGCCGCCAACTTCCTCACCGCACTCGCAGCGAACCCCGATCAGCCCGGCGCGACGATGATGCCCGAGGCCGCGGCCGCGAACCGCTCGGTCTTCTACGCCCCCGACGGCAGCATGCGCAGCCTTGCCGAGATCCGCGAACGCTTTCGCGTGAAGCTCGAAGATGGCGGCAAGATCGAAAATATGAAGCCTTTCGCCCCCTCGGGCTGGCACGCGCAGGCGAGCAGCTCGAGCGGTCTCGCGGGCACGGGCGGCGGACGCCCGCCCCTCCAGATGATGGATATCCAACCTATGCCGAAGACCCTCTCGATGGGCTTTGCCGCCGATGCTTATCGGCGGCTCGCGTCGCTTTCGGGAGGCGCAGCATGACCGGCGGCTTCAACCTTGGCAACATCGGCCGCATGGCTGGCGCCGCCGCGCTGCCCGTCGGGATGCTGATCCTCGTCGGCTTGATGGTCATTCCCGTCTCGCCGCTGATCCTCGACATCAGCTTCGTCGCCAATATCATGATCAGCCTGGCGATCCTGATGGTCGCGCTGTCGGCAGCCAAGCCGCTCGATTTTTCGTCCTTCCCGACCGTCCTGCTGCTCGCGACGCTGTTCCGCCTCGCCCTCAACGTGGCCTCGACGCGCGTCGTGCTCGTCCACGGGCATGAGGGCACCGCCGCGGCGGGCCACGTCATCGAGGCGTTCGGGCAGGTGCTGATCGGCGGCGACTATGTCGTCGGCCTGTTCGTCTTCTTCGTGCTGATGATCATCAACATGGTCGTCATCACCAAGGGCGCGGGGCGCGTGTCCGAAGTGTCGGCGCGCTTCACCCTCGACGCCTTGCCGGGCAAGCAAATGGCGATCGACGCCGACCTCAACGCCGGGCTGCTCAGCCCCGAAGAAGCCAAGGCGCGCCGCGTCGAAGTCGCGACCGAAGCCGATTTCTACGGCTCGATGGATGGTGCCTCGAAATTCGTGAAGGGCGACGCGATCGCCGGCCTGCTGATCCTGTTCGTCAATATCGTCGGCGGGCTGATCCTCGGTATCTTCAGCCACGGCCTCAGCTTTTCCGAAGCCGGCAGCAACTATGTCACGCTCGCAATCGGCGACGCGCTGGTGGCGCAAATTCCGGCGCTTCTGCTCTCGATCGCCGCCGCCGCGATCGTCACGCGCGTCGCGTCGCCGTTCGACCTCAGCGGCCAGATCAGCAGCCAGTTCGCGTCGCCCACCGTGTGGATGGCGGTCGGCGGCATTCTCTTCATCCTCGGGCTCGTCCCCTCGATGCCGCAGATGCTGATCCTGCCCGCCGCCGCGCTCTCCTTTGGCATCGGCTGGCAGCTGCGCCGCAGCGCTGCCGCGATCGCCGAGCTGCCCGAACCCGCCGCCCCCGCACCCGACCCGTCGCGGATCGAATGGGCCGACGTCAGCGACGCGAGCGCGTGCCAGCTCGAGATCGGCTATGCGCTCGTCACTCTCGTCGACGAACGCAAGGGTTCGCCGCTGATGACCCGCATCACGGGCATCCGCCGCCAATTGTCGAAGGAACTCGGCTTCGTCGTCCCGCCGGTGAAGGTCAGCGACGATCTGTCGCTGCCGGGCAACGTCTATCGCATCTCGGTCGCCGGGGTGATCGTCGGCGAGGATGAGGTCTTCCCCAACGAAATGCTCGCGCTCGATTCGGGTGACCTCGTCACCAAGGTCGTCGGACGTCCGTGCAAGGATCCGACCTTCGGCCTCGACGCGCTGTGGATTCCCAAAGCGATGCAGAATGACGCGATCGCGGCAGGTTACACCGTTGTCGATCCGGCCACCGTGGTTGCAACGCACCTCAACAACAGCATCGTGGGCGCCGCCGCCGAACTGTTCGGCATCGACGACGCGCAGTCGCTGATCGAGAATCTCAAGGTCCATTATCCGCAGCTCGCGCAGAATCTGAGCCCGCAGGGCTATTCGCTGCCGCGCGTCGCCAGCCTCTGCAAATCGCTGCTCGTCGAGCGCGTGCCGCTCCGCGATTTCCGCAAGATCGCCGAGGCGATGGTGTCGCTCGCGGCGCAGCAGCTCGGCGAAATTGACCTCGTCGAAGCGGTGCGCCAGCGCATCGGCGCGCTGATCGTCCAGACGATCGTGCCGAGCCGGATGCCGCTGCCCGTCGTCACCTTCAGCCCCGAGGTCGAGATGCTGCTCAACCAGGCGGTGCGCGCCAATCCCGCCGCCGAATGGCCGTTCGAACATGGCATGGCGATGACGATCATCGAACAGGTCGGCCAGGCAGTCGAACCGCTGCTCCTGCAAACGCGCAGCTTCGCGCTCGTCGCCTCGCCGATCTGCCGCTCCGCCCTTTCGCGGCTCGTGCGCGCCACCTTCCCCGATGTCGCCGTTATCTCCTACCTCGAGATTCCCGCGAACAAACAGACCGAAATCGTCGCGACGATCGGCGCCGAAGTGCCCCGCCTCGCGTCCGGGCCCGAAGCCCACATGGAGGACCAACCGCATGAGAATTGAGCCCGCCGAGCAATTTGCCGGGACCGCCGGCCGCGCGCCCCGCGCGCGCGGCTATGGCGAAAGCGTCGAGGCGCTGGTCGAGGAATATTCGCCGCTGGTCCGCAAAATCGCGTGGCAGGTGTTTTCGCGCGTGTCGCGGACGAGCGAACTCGACGATCTGATCCAGACCGGGTTGATCGCGCTGATCGAGGCCAGCCGCAATTATGAAGAGCGCGGTTTCGCCTTTGCGACCTATGCGACGACGCGCATTCGCGGCGCGATGATCGACCAGCTGCGCCGCGAAGCCGATGTCGGCCGCTCGGCGATGGTCGCGGCGAAACGGATCCATGCCATGCGCGCGTCGCTCGAACAGCAATTGATGCGCGCGCCGACGACAGCCGAAATGGCGGTCGCGTTCGACATGTCGGCGGAGGATTATTTCGCGCTCGAGCGCAACGCGACGCACGGCCGGTCGACCTCGCTCGACGAGCTGACCGACATCGGCGCTTTCCTTGCTGCCGACGAAGACGCTGGCGCCGACGAGCGGTGCGAACAGGAGGATTTGATGGGCGCGCTGCGCCAGTGCGTCGGCCGCCTGTCACATCGCGAACAGATGGTGCTGCAGCTCTATTTCTTCGAAGAACTCAACCTGCACGAAATCGGGCTGACGCTCGACGTCAGCGCTGCGCGTATTTGCCAGATCAAGCGCGAGGCGATGATCAAGGTGGACCGCATGATGAAGGAAATGACCGAATAGCTTTGACCGGATGCGGCGCGCGCGACCAGTCGGCCCGCACCCGGTCGAGGGGGGTTACGCGGCCAGCGTCTGTGCCGTCTGCCAGGCGGCGCCGATTTTTTCGAAATAGGTAGCCATGCGTTCGGTCCCGATATCGGTGAGCCGGACGATCGTGCGGCGGCGGTCGCGCTCGTCGATCGAGCGGTGCACCAACCCCAGTCGTTCGAGCGCGCTGATTATGCGGAGCCCCGACGACAGCGGGACGCCCGCGCCGGTCGCCAGATCGCTGGCGCTAAGCACGCGGCCGTGCGTGCCCGCGAGCATCAGGTCGAGCATCATGTCCCAGGTTGGCCCTGACATTTCGGCGCTGCCGAAATGGCTGCGCCGAATGCGCCGCATCTGGATGCTGAACGACAGCTGGTCGAGCAGACCGGTTTTTGCTGCCGCCTCTGACTGGCTGCTGTCGACCACGCGCAAGGCCGCAGGCGGCGATTCCTCGCCGCGGCTTGCAAGCAGGTCGTGGATCTGGTCGACCCGCGATTTCAGTTCGGCAATTTCTTGGTTCGAAAATTGCTGCATGTGGAGATGCCCCTTGGGCAGCCACGCACACTAGGCCGTAACGTCATTCCGCCGACTGGACGAACCCGATGCATAGATGATCAAAAGCAGGATCGGGTACGATATATAGACCGAGAGGAGCGAATAGGGTCGCGCCAGTATCTCCGAGAACATGAACTTCTGGATATGGCCGAAAATGGCGATCAGTTGCCATCCGGTGATCCAATAGGGCCAGAAACTCTGCGTGCGCATGGCGATGAACCAGAAACTCAGCAGAACCAGCATGTCGATCGCGAAGATATTAAACTCGATGTCGGTCCAGGTCGGGAAAGGCGTCACGGCACTGGTGAGGATCGAGGCGATCAAGGCCGTATAGGCCGCCCAGCGTTCAAGCGGTCCGCCGCGTTTTACCGCGACGGCAACCGTGATGAACAGGACAATATAATAGATCGCCACGGACCACATTGTGGCTGTCAACCTTTCTTGCGGATCAACCGGCCTTGGCGAACGTCGGGGCGTCGACACCCGACCGATCGTTGCTGCCTTCGTCGACCAGCTTCGCTTCGGCCGGCTTGACGCCCGCGCCGAACATGCGCGTGCCGAGGCCAACTTCTTTCTGCGTCACCGTCAGCGCCAGATGCGCGTCGGTCAAGAGCTGGCGGACTTCGCCGGCGGCGGCAAGCGCGTGCGCGACCTTCGACATGGCTTCCTGGCCAACGATGGCCGACATGTTGGTTTCGCGGCGCGCGGTAGGTAGCGTCGCGGCGAGCTGGGCGATGCGGATCATCGCTTCGTCAATGGCGTCTTCGGCCAGGTGCAGGTCGGAAGCGATCTTCTTCGCCGCAGAAACTCGTTGATTCAGCATAATCTTTTTCCTTGAAAAAGAATGCTACCGGTTCCCCCCCGCAGCATTCGTTCGAACATCAAGTCAGAACACGACCGAGTCCGACAAGGATCGAATAGAGGGCGGAGAAGGCCAGGATTGTCGCAAAAGCGATCAAAATCGGCCAGATAATCCTTTCCATCAACCCATGCCGGTTGGCCGGCTGGGACGCGGTAGGAAATGGCGAACCAATATCGAATAATCGCCGAAACGAACTGCGCCCCGGGTCCGCATCGGCGGCTGGAGGAAGGTCGCCTAGGTCGATCAATTGATATGTCAAAGGCTGATAAGGGGTAACATGATCGAAGACACCGTTAACCGCCAGAATCCGCGCAGCCTCTATCCTATTAGAAACATTAAGTTTTTTTAACACGCGCCGCACACGTTCGTCGACGGTGTGCGGCGAGACGTTCATCAGGCGCGCGATCTGCTTGGAATTTTTATGCTCGTAAACGTGCCGCAACGTTTCGATCTGCGCGGCAGACAGCAGGCTGATGTAATTGTCGGGGTCGCCTTGCACGGGGGTTGAATAGACCATCGCGAGTCGAAATCAAGGTCAGTAGATAGCTAATTTCTTGCGTGACCCATTCTCGGCCACCCGGCGCCGCGCCCGATTCGGCTGGCGATTCGGCGCCCGGTTACCGCGGCGGTTTAAGCGAGCGATAGCGAAGAATCGATTTTTCGATATGTCGGCGCGCCGCGCGACGCGCGGCGGCGGGATCGCCCGCCTCGATCGCGACGACGATCGCTTCATGATCGCGGTTGATCGTATGCGCATAACGCTGGTGCTGCACGGTGTCGTCGCCCTGAAGGTACAATCGCCGCGACGGCACGAGGCGGACGCCGAGAAACTGGGTGAAGCGCAGGAAATAAGGATTACCCGTCGCGCTGGCGATCGCGGCATGGAAGGCGGCGTCGGCGGCAACCGACGCGTCGACGTCGCTGCTTTCCTCCATCGCGGCGAGCGCGCGGCGGAGCGCGGCAAGGTCTGCGTCGGTACGCCGCCGCGCCGCGAGATCGGCCATCTCGGCTTCGAAGCCCATGCGCATTTCGAGCAGCTTCAGCACATCATCGATCTCGCCGATTTCCTCGGCGGTGACCTGAAAGGCACGATATTGTGCGCCGTCGGGAACATAGGCGCCCGATCCGCGCCGCGACACCAGCAAGCCGCGCGCAGAGAGCCGCGAATAGGCCTCGCGCACGACGGTCCGACTGACGCCGAACGTCTCGGTAATCTCTTTTTCGGTCGGGAAACGCGATCCGACGGGCATCCCGCCCGTCTCAATCTGTTCCTCGAAGCGCTGGACCAGATCATCCGCCAGCGACGCCGCCTTGGTTATCGCCATGGATGATGCGTTATCATCGCGCCGCGAAACTGGCTAGGGCCGGAAATCGGGCCGCTGGCTGTCGACATAGCTATCCCACGCCTCGCGCGTCGCAAAATCCCCGCCGCGATCCCAGGCTGCGCCGCTGTAATAGACGAACGGCCGCCCGGGCTGGACGCGTACCAGAATCAGATAGTTGTCGGTGTCTTCGGCGAAACCGGCAAAGGCGGCCGGATCGATGATCACCGCCCCCGCCATCCGCCCCTTGCCGCTATCGCCTTCGCCGTCGGCCGGCCCCCACCAACTCATACGCGCGCCGGCTTGATCCTTACGGACCTCGCCGAGCTTGCTGCCGTTGATCGGCCGTTTCGAAATGCCGATGCCGACGATCATTTCGGCGTCGCTGCTCGACGCGATGGTCGAGGTCATTCGCGTGAAGTTGGTTCCCGCCGGCAGGGTGAAGCGCCGCGTCTCGCGCACCGTACGCAACATATCAACGGGCCATGGCTCGTAGTCGACGCTAAAGTCGGCGACGTCCGGACCCGATTGCAGGATGCGCGGCCGCACATAGTTGCGCGAGGTCCACAGCTTGTTGTCATACCAGATGCCGAGCCCGCCGATCCCGCGCCCGGTGCCGACATTGTAGAAATCGACCCCATCGCCATGGTCGCTATGCTGGTCGCCGGTGCGAAGCTGACGGTCCATGAAGGGCCAGCGCACGCGCTTGCCCCACGCGTCGATCCCCGACGTCGACGGTGGCTCGGCCTTCTCGAGCGCGCGGCCGTAGATGCGATGTGCGATGCGGTCGTTTTCCCATAGCAGGTCGTCGAAGCGGTAGTCGGCAATCACCACCGCGGCGCGCGCCTTTTGCTCATCAGCGGTCGCGGGTCGCATCGGTTTGTGCTCCTGCGCGCCCACCGGCGCGGCGAGCAAAGCAAGGGCCAGAAAGGTCAAACGCATCACCAACTCCACATTGTGCCGTCCTCGAGCCGGTTAACCGGCAGATAAGCACGGGCGTAAGGAAAGGTTTCGGCCAGCGCCTCGTCGACGTCGACGCCCAGGCCCGCCGCGTCGCCCGGATGGAGCATGCCGTCCGCGAAGCGATAGGCGTGCGGGAAGACCGCGTCGGTTTCGGGCGTATGGCGCATATATTCCTGGATGCCGAAATTGGGGATCGCGAGGCCCAAGTGCAGCGCCGCCGCCATCGTCACCGGCGACAGGTCGGTCGCGCCATGGCATCCGGTGCGGACCTGATAGAGATCGGCGAGCGAAGCGATCTGACGCATATGCGTGATGCCGCCCGCGTGGAGCACGGTGGCGCGGATATAGTCGATCAGCCGGTTTTCGATCAGCGCCTTGCAGTCCCACACCGAGTTGAAGATTTCACCCACCGCGAGCGGGGTCGTCGTGTGCTGGCGGATCAGGCGGAACGCGTCCTGATCCTCGGCGGGGGTCGCATCCTCGATCCAGAAGGGGCGATATGGCTCGAGATCCTTGCCGAGGCGCGCCGCCTCGATCGGAGTCAGCCGATGGTGAACGTCGTGGAGAAGGTGCACGTCCCAGCCCAGCGCCTCGCGCGCCGCGGCGAACAGCTCGGGTACGACGCGCAGATATTTCTCCGTCGACCAGATATTCTCGGTCGGCAGATCATTGTCGGCGGGTTCATAGAAATAGCGATCCTGGCTGACGCCATAGGTCGACGCCATTCCCGGCACCCCGCATTGCAGGCGGATCGCCTTATACCCCTGCTCCCGATAGTCGAGCGCCGCCTCGATCGTGTCGGCGATCGTCGTGCCGTTGGCGTGGCCATAGACCATGCACCCCTCGCGCGAGGCGCCGCCGAGCAGTTGGTACACCGGTAGACCCGCAACCTTGCCCTTGATATCCCAGAGCGCCATGTCAACCGCCGCGATCGCCGTCATCGTCACCGGGCCGCGGCGCCAGTATGCGCCCTTGTAGAGATATTGCCAGATATCCTCGATGCGATGCGCGTCGCGCCCGATCAGGCACGGGATCACATGCTCCGACAAATAGGCAGCCACCGCGAGCTCGCGGCCGTTGAGCGTCGCGTCGCCAACGCCGGTCGTTCCGTCATCGCATTCGATCTTCAGCGTCACGATGACGCGCGCTGACACGATCTTCGGCATTCCATCCCCTCATCGCCAAATAGGCTAGTTGTGTGACAACCTTATTGACTTCCAGTCCAAAAGGAAAGAGATATGTCACCGGTGTCAAGGCAAAAAGCCGGGCCGGTTCGCGAAGGAGAGGATCGAGCAATGCGAAGCGCCTGGTGCGTCATGGCCGTGGCAAGCCTGTCCGTGGCTTTGCCTTCATCCGGCTCAGCTGCGCTGGCTGCCGACCGGGCGGATGCGGCACAGCCCCATGCGTGGCCCGTGCTGGTCGCTCCGCGGATGCATCTCACCCCCTCGTCGATCGCTCTCATCCCTGTAAAGGAAAGCCCATGTCGCTGACCCTCTTTGCCCTGATGATGACCGCGCCCGCCGCAGTCGCGGCCCCGGCTGAGCCCGTCATGCCGAAACCCACCGAAATCCTCGCACAGACGCGCCGCGTTGCCGACTGGCAACTGACGCACCGCGAGGCGTGGGACAAGATGCCCGCCGCGCGGCCGAGCGTGCGCGAGCCGCGCGACTGGCAGCAGGCAACCTTCTGGGTCGCGCTCACCGAGCTCGCCGAGCGCGACGCACGTTACCGCGACCCGGTGGTCGAGCTCGGCCGCGCGCAGAATTGGCAACTCGGAAAGCTCGCGTTTCACGCCGACGATCAGCTGATCGCGCAGGCGTGGGAGTGGGCGGCGCGCAACGGCGGCGGCGCCGAGGCACTCGTCCCGGCGCGCGCCTATTTTGACAATGTCTTCACCAACCGCCGCACGAACAGCCTAGAATTCCTCCCCACCCAGCCGGGCGGCGGCTATTCTTTATGTACCGAGCGCTGGTGCTGGTGCGATGCGCTGTTCATGGCGCCGCCGACGATGCTACGCATCGGCATTGCGATGGGCGACAAGCGCTACGCCGATTTCGTCCATCAGGAATGGAAAGCGACGACCGACTATCTCTTCGACCCCAGCGAAGACCTCTATTTCCGCGACAGCCGCTTTTTCGACCAGCGCGACACCAAGGGGCGCAAGCTGTTCTGGAGCCGCGGCAATGGCTGGGTGATGGGCGGCCTCGTCCGCGTGTTGCAGGTGCTGGACAAGGACGACCCGCAGCGGCCCTATTATGAGGGGCTGTTCAAGAAGATGGCGACGAAGCTCGTCACCTTGCAAAAGGCCGACGGCTATTGGCCAGCCTCGCTGCTCGATCAGGACCCCGGCACCCCGCCCGAATCGAGCGGCACCGCTTTCTTCACCTACGCCTTTGCTTGGGGGGTCGACAACGGCCTGCTCGACCGCAAAGCTTACGAACCTGCGGCAATCCGCGGCTGGGCGGCGTTGCAGCGCGCTGTGCAGAAGGACGGGATGCTCGGCTGGGTCCAGCAGGTCGGCGACCGCCCCGACAGCGTCGCCGCCGAGGAGACGCAATTCTATGGCTCGGGCGCCTATCTGCTTGCCGGCACGGCCATGTACGATCTGTCGCAGAAGCGCCAAAAGCCTTGAAAACAGGTAATAAGTTCGCCGCTCGGTAGCACCGTGCAGCGTCATTGACTTCGCTCCACGAGTTGTATTACATCTGAAAGTGACACCGGTATCAATTTCCATATCGAAAAATGACACCGGTAGCAAATATTCATCGTCGGCGTTGAGACCGACGGAACAGGGAGAGGGATTATGAAATTTCGTCCGGTCATGATGACCCGCGCCACACTGCTTGCGTCAGCCGCGCTTGTCGCTGCGACTCCCGCCTGGAGCCAGGAGGTGCCCGCCGAAATCGAAAGCGACCAGCCCGCAGCGGTCGATGGCGGCGACGAGATTCTCGTCACCGGCACGCGCGCGACGCAGCGCAGCTCGATCGAATTCAAGCGTGCCGCCGACGTCGTCGTCGACGGCCTAGTCAGCGACGAAATCGGGGCGACCCCCGACAATTCGGTCGGCGACACGCTCGAACGCATCGTCGGCGTCTCGGCCGACCGCTTCAAGGGCAACGCCAACGAATTGTCGGTGCGCGGCCTCGGTCCGACGCTCAGCTTCTCGACCTTCAACGGGCGCGAGGTATCGACCGCCGGCCCCGACCGCTCGGTGGCCTTCCAGCAATTCCCCTCCGAACTCGTCAACGGCGTCCTCGTCTACAAGACCCAGCGCGCCGATTTCCTCGAAGGCGGCGTCGGTGGCGTGATCGAACTCAAGTCGATGAAGCCGCTCGATTATGGCAAGCGCCGCATTCAGTTCGAGGTGCGCGGCGATTTCCAGCCGCAGGACAATGACGTCTACCAGCACGACGGCCTCGGCTATCGCGCCAATTTCTCCTACACTGACCAGTTCTCGACCGGGCTCGGCGATATTGGGATCTCGATCGGATACCAGCGGCAGGATACGACCGCGCCCGAGGATTATTACAACGCCAATGCGACCTTCCAGCTCTGCAACACCTCGGCGAACAACCCCTTCCAGCTGACCGGCACGACCGCGGTGCAGACGGGCGCTGGCGCGAACCAGAATTGCACCTTTACCAATGCCCCGCGCAGCGTCGGCGGCGTTGTGGTCGGCGAAACGCGCGGGCAGGCCTATTTCGCGAACTCGTCGCGCAGCTTCCGCACCCAAACGACCTCAGAAGTGCGCGACGGGTTGATCGGCGCGATCCAGTGGCGTCCGTCGCCCGATTTCGAGATTTCGCTCGACGGCCAATATTCGAAGCGCAACAGCCTCGAGGACCGCAACGTCCTCGGGATCACCGAAGGACTGCGCGGGGTCCAGCCGCTGGTCATCGGTAACGGCGACAACGGCTATTCGCCTGGCGCACTGATGAGCTATCGTGGCAATTCGAACCTCGAAAACCAGCTCGAAACGCGCCGGCGCGTCGAGGAATATCTGGGCGGCGGCTTGAGCCTGATCTGGTCGCCCGACCGCTGGAACGTCGCGTTCGACGCCTCCTATTCGAACAGCCACCGCACCGAGACGCAGAAGCAGACGCGCATGCGCTCGACGCGCCGCGTCGGCTACACGCTGACCTATGAGGGTGACGATGTCGTGCCGGTGGTCGAATTCGACAATTTCGACATCACCGACCCGAACCTGTTCCTCGCGACCGCGAACAACGCTGTCTATGCGCGCAACCGCTTCGTCACCGACCGCAAGGACCGGATCTGGGCCGCACGCCTCGATATCGATCGCGAGCTCGACGGCTTCATCACCGGGATCAAATTCGGCGGGCGCGTGTCCGATCACCAGCGCACGAACGACAATGCGCGCAACAATGACCTTAACACGATCCCGGGCACACCCGCGCAGGTGACCGCACTGATCACGCAGGCGAACCAGAATTGCCGCGTTCCCTTCACGACCACGTCGTACATGAAGGGGATGGGCACGAACGTCACCAAATGGGCGACCTTCGACAATGACTGCCTGTTCCGCACCTTTGCCGGCAGCGACGATGCGCTGCCTTATCCGGCCGACGGGCGCGACCCAAGCGACATCGACGTCACCGAACGTATCTATGCCGCCTATGCGATGGCCAATTTCGGATCCGACGCCGGCGGCGTGCCGTTCAGCGGCAATGTCGGGTTGCGCTGGGTCAAGACCGACATCACCTCGGTCGGCTTCCGCCAGCCCTATCGCATCGTCATCGACACGCCTGGCGACAGCTACACCGTCAGCGTCGATCCGGCCGGCCAGCTACAAACCAACACCGCCAAGGGCAGCTATAATTATTTCCTGCCGTCGGCGAACATTGCGTTCGAGCTGTCGCAAGAGGTCAAGCTGCGCCTCGCCGCCTATCGCGCGATCGCGCGTTCGGGGATCGAAAGCTTTGGCGCGGGGGTGAACCTCAATCCCTCGACCGGGACCGGGCTCGACAACATCGTCTTTAACGCGACGACGGGCAACCCGAACCTCAAGCCGCTGCGTGCGTGGAACCTCGACGCCAGCCTCGAACTCTACGCGTCGAAGGACACGCTGATCTCGGTCGCGGGCTATTATAAATGGGCGAAGGGCACCGTGATCGGCCGCTCCGAACCGATCCCGACCGACATCACCGTTACGACGATCCGCGACGGTGGTGCGCCCGTGACGGAGACCTTCACGATCAGTCCGGTCGCACCGTCGAACGACCTCGAAACGCGACACCTGTACGGGGTCGAAGCGACCGCGAGCCACGCCTTCACCTGGCTGCCCGATCCGCTCGACGGTTTCGGCGTGCAAGGGTCTGTCAACCGCGCCTTCGCCAATTTCGAATATCCCGACACCTCGCCGATCGCCGACTATGTCGACCCGGCCAACCTGATCGGGCTGTCGAAATGGACTGCGAGCGGATCGGTGTGGTTCGAAAAATGGGGCCTCTCGCTCCGCGCCAACCTTCGTTACCGCTCGGGCTATTACAAGCCGAACGGCGGCACCAACCGCGAGATCCGCGGCGGCAGCTATCTCAATCTGTCGGCGCAGTATGACATCACCAAAAATGTCCAGCTGAAGCTGCAGGCGCTCAACGTCACGAACACGCAGGATATCATGTACAAGGGCGGATACGACAGCATCGCCGAGGTGTCGCGCAGCGGCCCGCAATATTTCTTCGGCTTCCGGGTCCGCCTGTGAAG
>Ga0209676_1000812_pt1 | contig 40825 bp, 32 predicted proteins | sample AraplaCvi_mLB_r2_FD_184282 | JGI IMG/M metagenome (GOLD analysis project Ga0209676, IMG submission 184282) | Arabidopsis root microbial communities from North Carolina, USA - plate scrape MF_Cvi_mLB_r2 (SPAdes) (version 2) | ecosystem: Host-associated > Plants > Roots > Endosphere | place: USA... | reverse complement strand
GAAAATCTCCTTTCATCCCTGCCTCCGAAACCATTGGCAAAATGGTGATAGAGGATGGTTTTGAAGTCAAACTCGTTGCCGCCGAGCCGCTCGTGAGCGCGCCCGTCGCCATGCAGTTCGATGATAAAGCCCGAATGTGGGTCGTGGAGATGGTAGGCTACATGCCCGACACGATCGGTACCGGCGAAGACATCCCGAACGGCAACATCGTGATCCTCGATGACAAGAACAAGGACGGCGTTTATGACGACCGCAAAGTGGTGATCGACTCGCTCGTGCTTCCGCGCGCGATCTGCCTGATCGAAAACGGTATCCTCGTAGCCGAGCCCACCAATCTTTGGTTTTATGAGCTGAAAAATGATCAGGTGATCAAAAAGACGCTCGTGGATCCAAAATACACCGAGGGCGGCAACGTGGAGCACCAGCCTAATGGTCTGCTCCGCGCGATGGACAACTGGATTTATAATGCCAAGTCCGACAAGCGCTACCGTCATGTGGGGGGTAAATGGGTGATCGAGCATACCCACTTCCGTGGTCAATGGGGCATTTGCCAGGACAACTACGGTCGCCTTTATTATAACAACAATTCCCAAAATCTCCTTGGCGACTATTTTCCTGCCGGTCTTGGCGCATGGAACAAGAACCAGCGAGGCGTTGCCGGTTATAATGAGAAATCGGTGGCTAACAATAAAGTGTACCCGCTCCACGCTACACCGGGTGTGAACCGCGGCTACATGAAGAATGTCCTCGACGACAGCCTGCGCCTGAATGAGTTTACAGCTGCCGCTGCGCCCGTCATTTACCGCGGTGACCTGTTTGGCAAAAACTACGATTTCAATGCATTCGTACCGGAGCCTTCCGCGAACCTGATCAAACGTGATTTTCTCAATGAAAAAGGCTACGTCGTAAAAGGGGATATTGCTTACAAAGGCAAAGAATTCCTAGCCAGTACCGACGAGCGTTTCCGTCCGGTGAGCCTCTATAATGCTCCTGACGGCAGCATGTTCGTGCTCGACATGTACCGCGGCATTATCCAGCATAAAACCTACCTGACACCGTACCTGAAAGACCAGATCGGCAAACGTGACCTCACGCAACCGCTTTCAGCCGGCCGCATTTACAAGATCGTTCCGAAAGGCACAAGCCCCAAACCGGTCACCATCCCGGATGGCGCGCAGGAATTGGTGAAACTGCTCGGCCACGCCAACGGCTGGGTACGCGACCGCGCGCAGCAAAAGCTGATCGACGGGAAATACAACCAGACCGTACCCGCACTTCGGGAGGCGATCAAACAAACAGCCGATCCATTGCTGGCTATCCACGCATTGTGGACGCTCGAAGGCCTGAACTCCCTGAAACCGGAAGAGGCGCTGAGCTGGATCCGGCAGTCGGCCTGGACGTTCCGTGCGCAAGGACTCTATGCTTCCACGGCGGTGATCACGCCAACCTCTTACCAGCAATTTGTCACCGCATTTGACGGCATCGTCGACTCTGGCGACACGCTCTCGGCACCTTACATCGCGCTCCTTGCCAAAAGCATCGAGAAATTTGACCAGAATGCATCCCGTGGGCTACTCAACAAGCTGGCCGCCAAGTATCCCAACAGTCGCTACGTGTCCGACGCCATTATCAGCAACTTGCAGGATCAGGAAGAAAGCTTCCAAAGCGCCATCTCTGCTTCTATATCCGATCAGAATGCTTTGATTAACAAGCAACTGACCCGCGTAGTAACGGCGGTCCGCAGCGCGCAAGGCAACCGCAACCCCGAGATGCTGAAAAAGGAATTTCCCAAAGGTGAAGCATTGTTCACTTCTGTGTGCCAGACCTGCCATGGTGCCGACGGCGGTGGCGTGAAATCGCTCGCGCCGCCATTGAACCAATCGGAATGGGTGACGGGGAATAAAGACAAACTCATTTCCATCGTGCTTTTCGGGCTCACCGGCCCCGTAAAAGTGAATGGCCACGTGTACCAGACACCCGAAGTAAGCGGCGATATGCCCGGCATCGGCTACGACAAGGACATGCCCAACGAAGATATTGCACAGCTGTTAAGCTTCATCCGCCGCTCGTGGCGCAACAATGCCGACAAGGTAACCACCGAAGAAGTGATCAAAGTCCGCACGAAACTTACAGGCCGCGAAAAAGCATTCACCGAAGCCGAGCTAAACGGCATTTGATGGTATGTTGTTGATTATGAATAAAAGGCGCCTTGAAAGGGGCGTCTTTTTTTGTGAATAGTTTATAGAAAATTGACACCAAGCAATTCTATATATTTGGGCGATCAACTAACCATCTCCCCACAAGGACTACATTCGCAAGCACATATCCCCCGCCGACCTTCAAGAGAAACGCAAGCTCGTTTAGCAACCGTCCCTTTTCGCGAAGATGTTCATCGGCTAGTCCGGTCACGCTCGCATCATCGACCTCATATTTTATGGACACGTAGGTATTTAACAGGGCATATCCAATCACAACCAGCAGGACCAGGGAAATGCCAAGCCATATTTTGACAATGTTTCTCATTTTGTTCTCCTGCGTTTAGTTGAAAGTCTCCCCACCACATTGGAAAGGGAAGCTAAGAGTATTCCCCTTTTTATGAATGTAGAATTTCAACTCTCCCTTTTTCTTTACGACCGTATCGCCTTTGGCAATTTTATCGACGAACGGATCGCCCCACAGATAGTTAATTCTCCTGAATGTATTTACTCCGCAAGTTTCCGGATTTCTTCCTTTCAAATAGAAGCGATATTCATTGTCGGAAAAATCATCGATGATGATGTTGCAATAGTCGTCACGCCTTGATTCCGCAGCTTCGACACACGTCGCTACACGATCACACGAAAATGCTGCCGTAACAAAGAAGCATAAAAGCAAGGTCTTAGTATCCAGTCCATATGCTTCAATATATAAATTTTGTCGAAATCAACAGAATTTGATTTGGCTGCAAATATCAACTCTAAACTTTGCCCTCTAAATGTCACAAATATGAGACATTTCATTACCTTTGCAATATCATGAAAGATACCGAGCAAAGTATTATCGAAGCTGCGATCCTGATTTTTAATGAGGACCTCTCTGCACCGCTGGAAAAAGTGGCGGACCAGGCGCAGGTGACGCGCAGGACTTTGCACCGGTATTTCAAGGATCGGAAGGAGCTGATGGACAAATGCCAGAAGGAGATCCGAAAGGCATGTGCGGTGGCGATGTTCAATGCATATAATACGACTGAAAATCCCCGGGAACGGCTCGAAGCCATGTTTTATGCCGGGCTTGATTGCGGTTCCAAAAATACTTTTTTGCATAAACTGCACACACTCCATGACCATAAACACCAGACCGCCGATGAAGCATGCTCCAAATATGACAACACATTCGAGCTCTGGAAGGGTAACCTGCAACTACTGCTCACGGAAGGCGTAATCAACCAGGGTATGACCGTCGACTGGATCCACAACTTCTTCCAAAGCGTGGTAGTGGTATTCATTAACTCGCAGCAAAAAGGGACGCTCGGCCGCACGGAAGCAAGGGAGCTTGCATGGTTTTCATTTAGCAAGGGAATAGGTATCTAAAATTTTTTACCCAATCATGTCTCGTTTTTGAGACATTACACATTTCAATCTATGACTGATCAACAACTATTCGACGTCGCGATTATCGGCGGCAGCTACGCCGGACTTTCAGCCGCCATGACATTGGGCCGTGCCCGACGTAAGGTAATCATCATCGACAGCGGCAAGCCCTGCAACCGTCAGACGCCGCATTCGCACAACCTCATTACCCACGACGGCAAGACGCCCGCCGAAATCTCCGCGCTCGCACGGGAGCAGGTGCTCGCCTACCCGACCGTCCAAATGCGCGCAGGCCTGGTCAGCCAAGTAACAGGCGCGGATGGTGCATTCACTGTGACGGTGGATGAGAAATATCCATTGCAAGCTAAAAAGCTGATTTTCTCCACCGGCATCCGCGACATCATGCCCGACATCCCTGGCTTCGCCGAGAGCTGGGGTATCAGCACGATCCATTGCCCCTATTGCCACGGTTACGAGTACAGCGACGCCCGCACCGGCGTTCTTATGAATGGCGAGATGGCATTGGAATACCTTAAAATGATCCGAAACTGGACCGCCGATCTAACCCTCTATACCAACGGCCCGGCCGCATTCGATGAAACAGTGCGCGAAAAGATGCTCGCATTCGGCGCGGAGATCGTGGAACAGCCCATTGCTTCGCTGGACCACGAAGGCGGTTACCTGAAATCGCTCCACCTGACCGACGGCACCGCCTGCGACATTACCGCCCTTTACCATCGCCCGGCGTTCGTTCAGCATTCGCTGATACCGGAACAACTGGGTTGCGAGCTCAATCCGCAGGGCTTTATCAAAGTGGATGAAGCACAAAAAACGACCGTTGCCGGCATTTACGCCGCGGGCGATAACAGCGGTGCATTCAGGGGGTTAACGGGAGCCATGGCCGCGGGTACAACCGCCGGCGCAAGGCTCAATCATGAATTAATCAGTGAAGAGTACTGATTGACGTGTTGCAATATGGTAGATTTGTGGCAGTCGGCCATCGGCGGTCGGCTATCAAACTGTTATTTTTGTATTACTAAAAAGCCGACGGCCGAAACCCGAAAGCTGACTGCCACAATATGTTCAAAACAACCGCCCCCATTATCATTACCTGTTACAAACGCCTCGCGCCGTTCCTCGAAAAGGAGGTGACGGCATTGGGCTACCGGGTGGAAGAGACATTTGCTACCGGCGTCCGGCTGCGGGGTACGGTCAACGACTGCATTAAACTGAACCTGAACCTCTACTGCGCAAGTCAGGTGCTGTACAGCCTGGGCACATTCAGCGCCCAGCATCCCGACGATGTGTATCGGTTTTTGTCCAAAATGGAATGGGAGAATATCCTGGCCGACGACGCGTATTTCTCGGTTACCAGCAATGTGATGACCGCGACCGTGAACAACACCATGTTTGCGAACCTGCGCGTGAAGGACGCCATCGTGGACAGGCTCCGTGACAAAAAGGGCGCAAGGCCGTCGACCGGCTCGGAGCTGAAAGGGGCCGTAGTGCATTTGTTCTGGAAGGATGATCGCGCCGAGATCTTCATCGATACTTCCGGCGAAACGGTGGCGCGGCACGGCTACCGCAAAATCCCCGGCAAGGCTCCGATGCTCGAAGCCCTGGCGTCGGCGACGATCCTGGCCAGCCAATGGAACCGCAATTCGGCATTTATCAATCCAATGTGCGGCTCGGGTACGCTCGCGATCGAAGCTGCGTTGATCGCCACCAACAGTCGCCCCGGGCTTTTCAGAGACAATTACTCATTCATGCATTTGCTCGGCTACGACGAGGAAGTGTATTTCAGCGCGCAGGATAAGCTGGAAGCGCAGATCATCGAAGCGCCTAAAATGCGCATAATTGCCACGGATTACGATGAAAATGCGGTTACCAATGCCAAAAAGAACGCGATCGCAGCCGGCGTAGCCGATATGATCGAGTTCGGGCTCTGCGATTTTGCGGACACCGAAGTGCCGCAGGATAACAAGGGCGTGTTCTTCGTGAATCCGGAGTACGGTGAGCGCCTCGGCGAAATCAGCGAACTTGAAGAAACTTATGGACGGATTGGTGATTTTATGAAACAGAAGTGTGGAGGATATTACGGATATGTGTTCACCGGAAACCTCGACCTGGCCAAGAAAATAGGTCTCAAAGCCAAACGCAGAATCGAGTTTTATTCCGGTAAAATCGATTGCAGGCTGCTGGAATACGAACTTTACGAAGGTTCGAGGAGAGTATAGTCCCCAATTTAAGAAGCATTACCAAATCCTGGCATCGCACCTGATTACTTTGGCACAATATTTAGATCATATAAGACATAACCATTTAGAAAAGTTGTCATGAAACAGTCACAAAGTTCAGGAACCATGCCGCAAGGCCAGGTCCGGAACAGGCCTGAAAACAAAGACAATCTGGATAGCAGACATCGTGAGGAAGAAATGGTAAAAGGTAATCATATTACCAGCAACCAAAAAGAGAATCACAGTCTGGGAAAACAGCAAAGGTAGCATTCAACGCACCTTAAATGGTTCCTAAGTTGAAACGAAGTCCGCATGAAACGAACATCCGGACTTCGTTTTTTTTGTGCCCGCCCCATTCCATTCGCTTTCCTGCCACCCTGCATCCAATTTTTGAAGGAAATTGTACGTTCCTATGCTAAATTTCGGCAGGCATTTATATTAAAACCAGAACCGATGAAACGATATCTGATGGCGCTTACCCTCCTGATCGGCGCTGTTTCCTGTGACTGGATCGGCAATACGCCGAGTTTTGGGGACGATTTTATTACTTACGACATCAAGGCCGGTAATCACGAAGTCGAGCGGAACCTGAATACCCTGTTCACCGCCTCGTCCATGCGTTTTCAGGCGCTGTTCGATAGCAGCTGTATTTACAAAACGAACGTTCCTGAAAACCAGCACGATATCAACAAGCTCTACGGTTTTTCGGATTGCAGCTCGCAGCACCAGAACAATAGCGCCCGCTTCGGCTGGAACTGGCGCGAGGGTGCGTTACGCATTTACGCATACATATATGTGAATGGCGTCCGCCAGGAACGCGAGCTTGGTACGGCCGAGCTGAACGAGATCACGAGCTTTCGGATCGATATCCGCGAGAATACTTACGTGTTTACCTATCACGGAGTCGAAACGGTGATGCCCCGTCATTGCTCCGGCGGCGTAGGCGTGGCATACAAGCTGCTCCCCTACTTCGGCGGCGACGAAGCTGCACCCCACGACATTCGGATCAAGATCAGAAGTTTATAGGCTTGGCGTAAACCATATCCCAAAAACGCCGCTCATACCCGGGCGAAAATTCCCCAATCGCGCCTTGGAGCTCCGATTTCAGCCGGCTTACATAGTGCAACTACCGGGCACTTCTTTCTTTCTTACAGGCCATTACGAAAAACAGCCTACGGAGACTGGAACTGGTACAATTTTTGTATCCAACCCATACTACACACACGGTAACACTTGTACACACACTAGAAAATTTTGTGTTTCAGCGAGACAACCGTATATAGATTCCGGTGTTCCGAAAGCCGGCGGCCGACGCCCGACATCGCCCAATACCAGATTACTGCCTACTTTACCCAAAACCATGATTCTTATTGTCGACGACAGGCCGGAAAATATTTTACCGCTTAAAAAAATCCTGGAACTCCACAATTTCAACACCGACACTGCGGAGTCGGGTGAGGAAGCATTGAAAAAAGTGCTCAATAAAACCTATTCGGTGATCATTCTCGATGTACAAATGCCGGGCATGGACGGCTTCGAGGTGGCCGAGGCGATTGCAGGTTTCGGGAAGGCGAAAGACACGCCCATTATCTTCCTTTCGGCGGTCAACACAGAGAAAAAATTTATCACAAAAGGCTATACCTCGGGCGGTATCGATTACCTCACCAAACCCGTCGACCCCGATATTCTGTTGCTGAAAGTAAAAACGTTCTACCGGCTTTTCGAACAGCAGCAGGAGCTCAAAGCCATTCAGGAATCGCTCCGGCGTGAAATCGATATCCGTAAACACGCGCAGGAAGAGCTGGCCATCCGGATGGACGAGCTCCGTTTCATTCTCGAATCACTGCCACAGATCGCATTTACGATCCGTACCGACGGCAAAATCGAGTATGTCAACAAACATTGGTTCCAATACGCCACCGATGCCCGAGCATTCCCGGAAACTCATCCCGACGACCATACCTACACGCGTTGGAATGAATATTTCCAGAATGGCCTGGAATTTTCAGGAGAGGCCCGGTTGCGGCAGCTGGATTCGGAGGATTACAAGTATTTTTTGCTTAAAATCATCCCTGTTCTGCAAAACGGCGCCATTGTACGCTGGGTAGGCACATTTACGGATATTCACCAGCAAAAAATGGCCAATGAGTTGCTGGAACACAAAGTTGAACTCCGCACCAAAGAGCTGGTCGATAAAAACTCGGAACTCGAAACGACTAACCACGAGTTGCAGCAATTTGCCTGGGTGGTATCCCACGATTTGAAAGAACCGCTTCGCAAGATCCAGACTTTCAGCCATTTGATCAAAGACAAATACCTATCCGGCAATGAAGAGGCGATCTCCTACCTTAACCGATCGATCAGCTCCTCGGCCAGGATGTCTCGGCTGATCAGCGACTTGCTCGATTATTCGCGCCTTTCAGTAACGGCCTATTTCCAGCCTACCGACCTGAATGCGCTCGTGGATGAGTTGCTCGCCGATTTCGACGAAACGATCCGGGAAAAGAGGGCCAGCTTCCGAAAAGATAAACTGCCGGTGGTGGAAACCATCCCCAGCCAGATCCGTCAGGTATTTCAGAACCTGATCAGCAATGCACTGAAATTTTCGAGGCCCGACGTGGCGCCGACGATCGATATCCGCTGCGAGATCACCGCAGAAAAGGACCTTTCCAGCCCTCCATCAAACGAAGGCCCCTATTGCAGGATTATCATCGCCGACAATGGCATTGGTTTCGACGAGAAGTTCCTTGACCGCATATTTGTCATTTTCCAGCGGCTCAACAACATCAATGCTTACGAGGGAACGGGGATCGGGCTGGCTATCGCGAAAAAAATCATGGACAAGCACAACGGCCTTATTTCCGCCCATAGCACCGAAAATCATGGTTCCGAATTCATTTTAATACTTCCGTTCGTACAAGAACACGCGCTGACGACCATTAAAACCGACATTTAGCTGACGCCCATTTATGAAGAAAATTTCCAATTCGATCGTCCAGCAATTACAGATCGTATTTTCCTTCTCCATTCTGCTCCTGTTTTTCAGCCTCTTGGCATCCTATTACAGCACACAGAAACTGATTAACAATTCCGAGCTGGTCAACCACACCAATGAAGTGCTCATCGAGGCGGAGGCTATTATGTCGCACATGAAAGATGCGGAAACCGGCCAGCGGGGCTACCTGGTTACCTCGGATCCGCAATTTCTCGATCCGTACAACGGCGCTTACGAAAAAACCACCGACAGCTACAACAATCTCGTGGAACTCACCGCCGATAACCCCGTTCAGCAAAAAAACCTGCGCGAGGTAAAGGCGCTTTATGAAGCCAAGTTCGGCCAGATGCAGAACATCATCGACATGGCCAAAAAGAACCCGAACTTCCTGCACGATACCGAGTCTCGTTTGCGGGAAATGGTGCGGGGAAAAAAGATCATGGACGATCTGCGGATCAGCACCGAGCGGATCAAAGAAGAGGAAAGCACCATGTTGTCGGAACGCCTCGAACAACAGCAGATCTACATCAAATACACGCCGATTCTGGTAGTAGTAGCCGCGTTGATATCGATCCTGATCACCATCTCTTCGTACCTGCGCATTCGTGCGGATATCGGCAAGCGAATTGCTCAACAGCAGCTGGACGAGGAAAAATATGCTGAAACAAGCCGTCGGATCGGGCACATCGAAAAGGTTGCCCAAAAAGTATCAGAAGGCGATTATGCCGCCCGCAGCTCGGATGAAAACGACGATGAGCTCGGCCGGATTTCGGTTGCTTTGAACAAAATGACCAGCTCGCTGGAACAAACTTTCAACGACCTGCACATTCAAAACTGGTTGCAGGCCGGTGAAGTAAAAATCAACGACGCGATCCGTGGTGAACGGGTACTCAAAAAGCTGTCGGTAAATCTCATCAATACGCTCACAGCTTATTCCGGCGCGAGCCTGGGGACGATTTACATTATCGACACCGACTGGAATTTCCGGCTTACCGGCAGCTTCGCGGCGCAAAATGTACCGGAAATCCTCTCACCGGGACAGGGATTGTGCGGGCAGGTTATCGAAACTAAAAAGCCGCTGCTTGTACACGACGTCCCGGCAGACTACCTTAAAATAACATCCAGCCTGGGCGAAACCAGCCCCACCTCGCTTGTAATCCTCCCACTCGTGTATTCTTATGAGTGCATAGGTGTGATCGAGCTTGGCTTCCTGAAAGCTCCGGAAGACCTCACCATGCGTTTCCTGGAAGAAAACCTGGAAACAATCGCCAGTGGCGTGAATTCCTCGATAGATTATGTGAAGCTTCAAAACTTCCTCGAAGAAACCCAGGCACAGGCGGAGGAACTGCAAACCCAGCACAATGAGCTCGAAAACCTGAATACGGAGCTCGAAGCGCAGTCGCAAAAATTGCAGGCATCCGAGGAAGAGCTCCGCGTGCAGCAGGAGGAGTTGCAGCAAACCAATGAGGAGCTGGAAGAGCGGAGCGGCCTGCTGGAAGAAAAGAACCTTGAAATACAGAAGAAGGCAGAAGAACTGGAACTGACTACCCGGTACAAATCCGAGTTCCTCGCCAACATGTCGCACGAACTTCGTACACCGCTGAATTCGATCCTGCTATTAAGCCGACTCCTTGCCGAAAACGACGACAAGAACCTGACCAGCGACCAGATCGAGTATGCAACGGTAATACAGTCTTCGGGTAATGGCTTGCTGGGCCTGATCGACGAAATCCTCGACTTGTCGAAGATCGAGGCCGGAAAGATGGAGCTCGAATATGTAACGGTGTCGGTGAAAGAGATCTGCGATGACATGAAGGGGCTTTTCGGTCCGATTGCACGGGAAAAGGGGCTCGATTTCTCGGTTACCGTCGCACAAGGCGTGCCATCGGTGATCGAAATAGACAAAATGCGGATGGAGCAAATCCTTAGAAACCTGATATCCAATGCATTGAAATTCACCGCACAGGGATCGGTGGACATTTCCATCAAGTTGAATGACGGAAATGATAAAATGCTTTGCTTCGTCGTGCGTGACACCGGGATAGGCGTTCCACCCGAAAAACAACACCATATTTTCGAAGCATTTCAGCAGGCCGACGGCTCCACCAAGCGGAAATATGGCGGCACCGGGCTGGGGCTGTCGATCAGTCGCGAACTGGCTAAACTTCTGGGCGGAGAAATATCACTCACGAGCGTACCCGGCCAGGGCAGCGAGTTCACGCTTTTTGTGCCCATCGGACCGGCATACGGAAATTCCGAACCGGAGACGGGTAATTTCTTCGGCACCTACCAGGAGGATATTGCTGCTAAACCATTGTCTGCGACGCAAAACCGGTTTGTCAGCACGGTCATTCCCGAAAGCATCCCCGACGACCGCTCCACCGTAAACGATGCCTCCAAAACGATCCTGATCGTGGAGGACGATACGTTCTTTGCCAAATCACTCCTGGATTACACCCGCAAACAAGGTTACAAGGGTATTGTGGCCGTACGCGGTGATGAGGGCCTTGAATTGGCACGAACATTCCGGCCGATGGGCATCCTGCTCGACATTCAGCTGCCGGTGGTGAGCGGATGGGAAGTAATGGACCAGCTCAAAAACGATCCAGAAACGCGTCATATTCCGGTACACATCATGTCGTCGCACCGGATGAAGAACGAAAGCTTGCAAAAGGGTGCGGTCGACTTCATCGACAAGCCTGTGGCGGCCGAGAAAATGGATGAAATTTTCCGGAAAATCGAATATGTGATCAGTAAGAAATCCAAAAAAGTACTCATCGTCGAGGACAATTCGATGCACGCCAAAGCACTGGCCTACTACCTGGGTACTTTCGACATTCATTCGGAGCTGAAAAGCGATATCAACGAAGGGGTCAGCGCGCTCTCGAACAACGAGGTCGATTGCGTGATCCTGGATATGGGTATTCCCGATAAAAAGGCCTACGACATGCTCGAAGAAGCGAAGAAGAACCCCGGCTTTGAGCACGTGCCGATCATTATTTTCACAGGCAAGAGCCTTTCCATGACGGAAGAGCTGCGGATCAAGCAGTACGCCGATTCTATCATCGTCAAAACCGCGCATTCCTACCAGCGCATGCTCGACGAAGTATCGCTGTTCCTGCATGTGGTGGAAGAGAACAAGAAAAACGCGCGTCACGGCACGGATGCGGGCAAGCTCGGCGGCCTCGGGGAGATTTTGAACAACAAAACAGTGCTCATAGCCGATGACGACGTCCGGAATATTTTCTCGCTTTCCAAATCATTGGAAAATTACAAAATGAATGTCCTGACGGCACTGGACGGCAAGGAAGCATTACAAAAACTCCATGAGAACCCGGAAGTGGATGTGGTGTTGCTCGATATGATGATGCCTCAGATGGACGGCTACGAAACCGCGAAACGCATTCGCGAAAACCCGCAATGGCGCAACCTGCCGGTGATCGCCGTTACAGCCAAAGCCATGACCGGCGACCGAGAAAAATGCATTAATGCCGGCGCTTCTGACTATATTACAAAACCTGTGGATATCGACCAGCTCATGTCGCTGCTTCGCGTGTGGCTTTATGAAAAATCCTGACCCTCACATGGAAAAGAAAAAGATCATGATCGTCGATGACGACGCCCGCAACATCTTCGCACTCAAGGCGACCCTTAAATCGAAGGGTTTCGACTGCATTTCCTGCTCCGCCGCCGTGGAGGCGCTCGATATCCTGCGAACCAGTGAACCGATAGACGCCGTGCTGATCGACATGATGATGCCCGAAATGGATGGTTATGAGGCCATTCCCCTCATCAAGGACCTTGAAAACAGGCAATCGGTACCGGTAATCGCCGTCACTGCACAGGCGATGGTGGGCGACCGCGAGAAATGCCTCGATGCCGGCGCCAACGATTATATATCCAAACCGATCGATGTAGACAAGCTGTTGAAGATACTTGGTAACATCTGATCCCATGATGGAAGAGGAAGACATCGACCTTTTGCTGAACGATCTGTTTGATCTCTACGGATACGATTTCACGCGGTACTCGCGCGCTTCGCTGAAACGCAGGATTATCCGGCTGTGCTCACTCGATAAATTCCCGAGCTTCGCCGAACTGCGCTACCGTGTCCGCAACGACCCGTCGTACCTCAAACGGTTCGTGGAAGAAGTGACGGTGAATGTCACGGAAATGTTCCGCGACCCGGCATTTTACAAGTCCCTCCGCGAAGAGGTACTTCCGGTATTGGGTACCAAGCCGTTCATCCGTATCTGGCACGCTGGCTGCTCTACCGGCGAAGAGGTATATTCCATGGCGATCCTGCTCAAAGAGGCCAACCTCCTCCGGCGCTCGCTGCTCTATGCGACCGACCTCAATCCTAGTGTGCTCGAAAAGGTCAGAAAAGGTATATTTTCGCTGGCGTTGATGAAACAATACTCCGAAAGTTACATTTCATCGGGTGGCACGGCGGATTTTTCGAGCTATTATACGGCTCAGTACGGACAAGCGAAGTTCGACAGTGAGCTTTCGGAAAAGATCATTATTTCGACACATAACCTCGTCTCGGACAGCTCTTTTAATGAATTCGACCTTATCTTGTGCCGTAACGTATTGATTTACTTTGACAAAGAATTGCAAGACAGGGTATTGAAACTCTTCGATGCGAGTCTGGGCACATTGGGTTATCTTGCACTTGGGACGAAAGAAACCCTGAAATTCTCGGCTGTACAACACAAGTTCAAGCAACTGAACCGGGAGAAAATATGGAAGAAGATCATTTGAACCATACTTGTGAATTCCTGCTCATCGGAGGTTCGGCCGGGAGCCTGGAAGTGCTGTTCAGGCTGCTTCCCTTGCTGCGTGCCGATCTGCCATTTCCCGTCGCGCTGGTACTGCACCGGCGCAATTCCGGAGATTCAACCTTATCTGAATTGCTCGCTTCCAAGACATTAAATCCCACCCAGGAGGTCGAAGACAAAGAACCGGTTACTCCCGGGACGATCTACCTCGCCCCTGCCGATTACCATTTGCTCATCGAGCATAACCGGACTTTTTCGCTGGATTACTCCGAAAAAATCAATTTCAGCCGGCCCAGCATCGACGTCACGTTCGAATCCGCCGCGGAAGTTTACGGGCCGGGCCTTGTGGCGATATTGCTCTCGGGCGCCAATGAGGATGGTACCAGCGGTTTGACGGCCGTGAAACAAGCCGGAGGCATGGCCGTCGTCCAGAATCCGGATACTGCCCAAATGCCCTTCATGCCGCATTATGCCCTCACCCACCTGCCTATCGACCATGTGTTCGACACCATAGAAATGGCCGCTTTCATTAACTCACTGACATAGTTCCCCCAATCGATCGTTGATTTCTACCATAAAAGCGAGATTCAGTCTTTCTTTTTAAACAGGCTATTGTGGAAATTTGTATTGAGCTTAAAACAGTAAGATCATGGCAAAGCCCAATAAAATATACAGCGTTTTATTCAACAAATGCCCCCAATGCGGCGAGGGGGACTTTTTCATTACTAAAAGCGCCTATAACCTGCGGAATTTCGACAAGATGAACCGCCATTGCCCTAGCTGCGGCGCGGATTTCGTACCCGAACCCGGCTTCTATCAGGGTGCATTGTACATCAGCTATGCGCTCTACGTGGCATTCATGGTGATTTACTTCCTGATTTTCGTCAACTTTTTCAGAGAATACCTCGACTATTTCCTGGTAAGCATCATCCCGATCCTCGTGATCCTGACGCCGCTATTTTACCGCATGGCGCGCCGCACCTGGCTTGCGCTGTTCATCAAGCCGGTGTCTTCCGAAGGACGCGCATAATGCGTTTACAAGGCCGGGCTCTTCCGGAAGTCTTCCGGCGTCATGCCGGTTTCTTTCCGGAAGAACTTGGTAAAATAGGAGTTGTCGTTAAAATTCAGCTTGTAAGCGATTTCTGAAACCGTCAGATCTAGGTTGATCAGCAGCCTCTTCGCCTCCAAAACGATCCGGTTACGGATGAGCTCTCCCGCCTGCATTCCGACGTGTTCCTTGCATAATGCATTCAGGTGATTGGGCGTCACATTCAGCATTTCGGCATATTGGCCAGGCAGCCTCAGGTGGTCGTAGTGCTTGTCGATCAGGCGCATGAAATTCCGGACGGTCGCATTCTTCCCTTTCTCCGCATTTCTTTTCCGGTCCACCGAGTCGCTCTGTTCAATGATCAGGAAGATTTGGAGGAGCAAAACGCGCACCATATCGTCACGCCAGGCACTTGCACGGGCATTTTGGCTGAGCAATTCCTCGAACAACCCGCAAACATGCGCACGAACCGATTCGGAGAGCATCAGCACATTGTTGCTGCTGTCCTGATCGAGAAATGAAAACGAATCAAGGTATTCGGGTTGCAACAGGAAGGATTTGAAAAAGGAATCCGAGAAATTGACCACGTATCCCTCCATATCCCCCTCGAAATCCCAGGTATGTACTTGCCCGGGAATCATGAAATAGATTTGATAAGGCCTAGCCTGAAAATGGTGAAAATCAATGGTATGCCGACCACTGCCTTCGGTGAAAAGTACCAGGTGATAGAAACTGTGGCGATGCGGAAAAACAAGGCTCTGGTGTTCGTGAACGTAATCCGAAAAGCGCGCGATCATGATATGGTCTTCGCGGTATTCGGAAAGCGGGCCGATGTCGAGCCGGGGAAATGAACCGTGCATGGCAATAGGGTAATTGGGTCAGGGCCGGCAATTTAATGCTTATTCGTGATTTGCCACCTGTTCCGTATCTTGCGAATGTTTCCCGAATCCTTTTCCCCGCTATGTGGAAGGCCTTTGCATTATGTTTTGCGATGGTATTGCTCATTGCCGCGTCCCGTCAACAGCGGGACATCGGCGTGGCGCATTGCACCAAACTCTTCCGTGAGGATGCCGAGGCGTTCGCCAATGGCGTAAAGGAAATGCGGATTGCCATTGAGCAAATCGACTCTACCCACGTAGGAAGCATCGCCAATGCGAAGGAAAAACTGAAAAACGCCCGCCTCACTTACAAGCGGATTGCCTTTTTTCTGGACTACTTCTTTTTCACTTCTTCCCGCATCTTCAACCGGCCGCCCAAGACCGAGATCGAAGAACCACACCTCGAATACGCCGAACCGGTGGGGTTGCAATACCTGGAAGCGCTGCTTTTCGACGATCCTGCCGGAAACAAAGCCGAAATGCTTCGCCAGTGTCGCTTTCTCGAAACCGCCGCCGACGATTTTCCCTCGTTGCTTTACAATTTCAAAGCAACCGACGCGCAGGTGCTTGAGGCCCTGCGGCTCGAACTCGTACGTGTCCTCACATTGAGCATTACGGGCTTTGATGCGCCGTTGTTGAAAAGCGGGCTGGAAGAAGCGTCCGTTTCGCTGCGGACTATCAGGACGGTTTTAAAACCCTATATTAAGCATTCCAATGACGTGACGATCTGGAAATATTTCACTTCCTGTGAGGTTATACTTGGCAAAACCAATGATTTTGACAGGTTTGACCGTCTGTCATTCCTGACTAATTACGCATTACCCTTACAAGAGCAGCTCGGCCTGATGATCCGTAAAATGGGAATGGAACTCAATGCGAAAGGGGTATTGAACTATAATGCCAAAAACCTTTTCAGTCCCGATGCATTTGCCCTAACTGCTTTCGGCGGAAATGCTAAAACCCGCCCTACATGGATTGACCTGGGTGAAAAACTGTTTTTCGAAACGCGTTTATCCTCCAACGGCACCCGGAGCTGTGCGTCTTGCCATAACCCGGCCCTGCATTTTACCGATGGCCTGCCCAAAAGCATAGGTATTCATCCCGGCCAAGCGGTGCGGCGCAATGCACCTTCATTAATGTATAGTGTATTCCAACACGCGCAGTTCTGGGACGGGCGCGCCAAAACGCTGGAAGAGCAGATCCGCGCCGTGATCCACGACAGCCTCGAAATGAATGGCAAACCGACGGAAGTGATACGAAAGCTAGCCAAAGAACGCCCCTATCGCCGCCTGATCCGGAAATTATCCCCAAAGCATAAGGCTTTGAACGATACGATTATCTACAAGGCCATCGCGGCTTATGTACGCACATTGCAGCCATTCAACTCGGATTTTGACAGGTATATTGCAGGAGATCATACGGCCCTCACCGATCATCAGGTAAACGGGTTCAACCTCTTCATGGGCAAGGCGCAATGCGGTACCTGCCATTTCGCACCGCTATTCAACGGATTGATCCCGCCCACCTACACGCTGACGGAGTTTGAAATACTGGGCACCACCGCATCCGATGATTTACTCCACCCGACAGCAGACTCCGACCAGGGGCGCTTTGAAGCCCGCCCTACCCCCTACTTTCGCCGGGCATTTAAAACACCGACCGTTCGCAACGCCGCAGTGACGGCTCCATACATGCACAACGGTGCTTTCGGAAGCCTCGAAAAGCTCATGGAATTTTATGACAAAGGCGGCGGTGCCGGCCTGGGCCTCGCTATTCCCGACCAAACACTGCCTGCCATACCGCTTAATCTGTCGGACGAGGAAAAATCCGATATCATTGCCTTTTTACATTCGCTCACCGACCGTCTATGAAAACATATTTACTCACTTTTCTTCTCCTTTTCGCATTCATCGCCGGCCATGCACAAGGTACGCTTCTGCGCGGGCCTTACCTGCAAGTGGCCACGCCTACCAGCATAGTGATCCGCTGGCGCACGGATAAGCCTTCCGAATCCGTTGTCAAGGTCGGGAGCAGTTCGCAATCGCTCGGCCAAACTTTTGCCGACAATACCCCCGTTACCGAACACGAAGTGAAAATTACCGGCCTGCAAGCGGAAACGCGCTATTACTATTCCGTTGGTTCGCAAAGCGCTGTTTTGCAGACGGGCGACCACAATTATTTCCAGACTTCGGCCGTGGCCGGCAAACCGGGAAAATATCGTTTCGGGCTACTGGGCGACTGCGGCACGAACTCCATCATACAGGACGAAGTACGGGCAAGAATGATGGACTATCTAGGCTCCAACTACATGAACGCGTGGCTTTTGCTCGGTGACAATGCCTATTCTTTTGGCCGCGATACCGAGTACCAGTCCAATTTTTTCAACCGGTATAAGGATAACCTGCTTAAAACGTATCCGCTCTTCCCTTCTCCGGGCAACCACGATTACGATAACGACAATCCGGCCCGGCAGGACGATCATCAGATACCTTATTACGATGTTTTCACGATGCCCACGAAGGGCGAGGCTGGCGGCGAGCCTTCCGGCACGGAGGCATTTTACGCATTCGACTACGGCAACGTCCATTTCCTCTCGCTCGATTCGTACGGCCGGGAAGATAATGCCACGCGGCTTTTCGACACGCTCGGCAGGCAGGTGCAATGGATAAAAAAAGACCTCGCAGCCAATAAAAACAAGGATTGGGTAGTGGCTTACTGGCACCACCCACCCTATTCGAAAGGCTCGCGTGAATCGGATGGCGATCCCGAAATGACGGCTATCCGCCAGAATTTCATCCGCATTCTCGAACGCCTGGGCGTGGACCTGATCATTTGCGGACATAGCCACGTGTACGAGCGCTCGCGCCTCATGGGCGGGCATTACGGGTACAGCAACACTTTCGACGCATCCAAGCATGTCATCGACGCCTCTTCTGCGCGTTACGACGGCTCGGACAACTCCTGCCCCTACATCAAAAACTCCCCTCAAAGCCGGGGTACGGTGTACGTGGTAGCCGGTTCCGGCGGGCAGCTCGGCAATCCCAAACCCGACTTTCCGCACAAAGCCATGTACCATTCCGACGCCGAGCATGGCGGAGGGCTTATGCTCGAAGTGGAAGGCAACCGGCTGGATTTGAAATGGATCGCAGCCGACGGCATAATCCGCGACAAATTCACGATGGAAAAGGGGGTGAATAAGGAAACAACCCAGGAAATCGCCCGCGATCAGTCCATTGAATTGAAAGCGTCATTTGTGGGTGATTATGTATGGAGTAATGGTTCAAAAACAAGGGCTATCACCGTCAAACCAACGGAAAATACCGACTACACGGTAAAGGACGGGCAAAACTGCATTCAGGATGTTTTTCACGTAAAAGTACCGGCTCCCAAACCTGATCCTGCTATATTCATAGGGTTCAATGCAAAAAAGGACGAGAAGAACCTGGTAACGCTGAGCTGGACCACGAGTACTGAAAACGAGCTTGCGCATTTTGCCGTTCAGCGGTCAACCGACGCACAGAACTTTACACAAATAGCGAAAGTGCCCGGCGGCCCGAATTCCCAACAGAATAAGAATTACACGTTCGAGGATGCCGAAAGCCCTACATTGCCCGTAAACGCGCGCTACTATTACCGGGTTGTTGCAACGGCTATTGATGGGCGATTGCTGTACACGCCCATTAAACAGGTGTCCCTTTTTGAAATTGTACTGGCAGCCGAACCAAACCTCTCGCTCGAAATAGAGATCATCCCGAACCCATCATCGGCAAGCCAAATGCAGATTCGCACCACCGGACAAACGACGCAAGTAGCAGAACTGACGCTGACAGACGTTTCGGGAAGGACATTGAACAGTCGCAAAATGACGATCAGCCAGACACCCACCTTATTCCTGCCCACCCAGCTCACCGCCGGTATCTACTTCCTGAAAGTGAGCATCAATGGCAGGAGCACGGTCAAAAAACTGGCAATTCAGTAGGGATTATTTCTTGACAAACCTGCCCGTATGCACGGCCCCGTCGGCGTAAGCAACTTTTGCCACATACATTCCGCCAGGCAAGTGGCTCGTATCAATGGTTGCCGGCTCAGGTTGGGCCGTTGTATCGATCGATTTGATGACGACACGTTTGCCCGCAGCGTTATACAATGCAATTTCCTTGATGGCGCCGTTCGCCGAACGCACAACAAGACTTGCCGCCACGGGATTTGGATAGATTTCAAACACCGGCAGGTCATCGAACCGCACCGCCTGAATGCTGCTGAATGCGAACGTTTTGTCTTTATCGACCATTCTGAGGCGATACAAGTTGCTGCCTTTCTGTGGGTTGGAATGGGTGAAAGTATAAGATTTTACCACGGCGCTCTCCCCTGCGGCGATCTTTTTGCCTATAACCCTCCAAGACTTGCCATTGCTTTGTTGTATTTCAAAATAGTCGCTGTTCGTTTCCGCGCTCGTCGACCATTCAAGTACCGCAGTTCGGCCTTCCTTCTTGGCCGTAAAGGCGATCAGCGTCACAGGCAGCGCCACACAGGCCGCATCCACCGCCTCCCGTGTCTCGCAATCGCCGAGGTTATTCTCGATCAGCGCCTGGTCTGCCGTCTTGGTTTTGAGTATCGCACAAAATTTGGCGGTAGCGCAGGTTTCCAGCACCGCATTGTCGGCAATGGTAATGGTCCCGCCAATGCTGTCGAGGTTAGTTAAACCATCGAGACTTGTCAAAAGTGAGTCCTCTGCCAGCAACAAGCCCCCGCCGATGCTTTGCAGCGCGGCAAGGCCATTGAGGGTGGCCAAACTATCATTGTGAGTTATTGACAAAGAATCTGTTATCGAAGTAAGATTATCCAAACCGGCTAGCGATTTGAGGTTCGGGTTTGCTTCAACAAAGAGGCGATCGACCGTCGTGAGACCGGTTAAACCCTGCAAATCCGGCAGTAAAAGGTTCATAGCTACTACAAGGGTTCCCTCCTGGCCGAGCGCCTGGAGATTACTCAGGCCTGCAAGGCTCGTCAATGAAAAGTTGTAAATCAGCGCCAGGTCGCCGTCGATGGATGCCAGCGAAGATAGCCCGTCCACATTTTGCAGTACAAAGTTGAGGGCAATCTGCACGCCCAGATTTCCGACGGAGATAAGTCCGTTCAGCCCGTCGAGGTTTTCCAGCACCGGATTAAGTGTAATTACCAGTTCGTTGCCGAGTGACGGTACGTTCTGCAAGCCATCCAGGGTGGTAAGCGACGCATTGGCATACAAATACAACCCACCACCGATGGAAGAAAGGCTGCTCAATGCCGAAATCGTCGTCAGGCTATCGCTATCGCCAATCGTGAGATGGCTGCCAATGGAAGTCAGCTGATTGAGTCCGCCCAGGTTTTGGAGAAACAAGTTATATTCCAGAAAAAGCTCGCCGCCGATCGAAGTCAGCTGATTAATGCCTTGCAGATTCAGCAGGCTGTCATTGAAATCGATGTAAGTATTACCTCCCACCGAAGTGAGGCCGTTCAAGCCCGCCAGGTCCTTGATCGAATAGTTATTCGTGATTTCGAGGTCGCCATTAATCTGCGTAATGCTTTCCAATCCGGCAAGCGATGCCAGGTTCGTATTAAAACCAATGCGGACAGAGTTGGCGACCGAAGCAATCGTGAGATCGTTGATGGACGTCAAAGAGTCGGTCGTACCGATGATCAGCGAACCGCCCACCGCGCCGATGTTCCCTATCCCCGCCAGGTTTTTGAGTATCAGGTTACCATCGATAATCAGGTCACCGGGCACAATGGTGAGGCCTCCGAGCCCGGCGAGGCTTTCCAATACCGCGTTATCGTATATTTCCACCACCGAGCCGACCGAAGAGACCGTAAGATCAGCGATCGACTTCAACGAATCACTCTCCGCTATTACCAGTGAATCTCCCACGGAAATGACGTTTTTGATTCCCGCAACATCTTTCAGAACAACGTTGGAATCGATCACCATGCTGCCGGTCACCGCGGTAAGCCCTTCGAGCCCTGTGAGGCTTTCCAATAGCGGGTTACCATATATTTTCACCGAAGAACCGACCGAAGTAATGTTATCCAGGCCGGCAAGCGTGGTCAGCAATGGGTTGTTTCGCACGATAATACTCCCGCCCACGCTCGTAAGCGTACTGAGCGTGCTAAGATCAGCAATATCGGCGCCTTCGATCGTGAGATCCCCCGGCAGATTCACGCAGGCCGGATTGTTCGCAACAAAATTATCGAGCGTCGCCTGGTCGCTGATCACGAGGTCGGTGGGACATTGCGCGAGTACAGCAAATGGCAGCAATGCCACCAGCAGGAGGTAGAATTTTTTCACAAAAAGAAGGGTTTGTGTTTACTAAAAGATTTTCAGGCGATTATAGCTAAAAACCTTTGAAACACAAACCCTTGTCCGTAGTATTAGTTTTAAATTTTTGGATGTGGCCGCGTGCGGTCTGGAATTGTCATGTGTAGTCAAGTGTGGTCAGATGTGGTCACGTGTAGTCAGGTGTGGTCACGTGTGGTCAGATGTGGTCACGTGTAGTCAGGTGCGGTCACGTGTAGTCAGGTGTGGTCACGTGTAGTCAGGTGCGGTCATGTGTAGTCAGGTGTGGTCACGTGTGGTCAGATGTGGTCACGTGTAGTCAAGTGTGGTCACGTGTGGTCACGTGTAGTCAAGTGTAGTCAAGTGTGGTCACGTGTAGTCAGGTGCGGTCACGTGTAGTCAAGTGTGGTCACGTGTAGTCAGGTGCGGTCACGTGTAGTCAGGTGCGGTCACGTGTGGTCAGCAATGGTCAGTTACTCTAAGCTAATGCGACTTCGACCAGACTTGACAATACCCAACTACACTTGACTATACCTGACCACACTTGACAACACATGACCACACTCGACAATACGTGACTACACTTGACAATACCTGACCACACCTGACAATACTTGAAAAGTGAAAATTTCCGGTCAGCGGTCTAGTTTGAACGGGAGTTTTCCAGGCGGGTATTGTTCCTGTTGTGTTTGAGAATAACGTCCTTCACGCCTTCGCAAAGGTTTTTGATGCGGTGGTAAGAGTCGCGGCTGTTTTCATCCTTGTCGAGGTAAATCATCACCTCCCCCGGCGACGATTCTACGGTGATCCTGGTCTGATCTGGCAACACGGTAACAATTTTGGAGTCCTTCTCCGGATCGATCCGCACCGTCGAAAGCTGGTCGTTCAGAAACCTGCTCACATCAGGTGACAGGTTATCATCGAATTGGGCCTTGAACCGGTAATAATCGTCCTCATCCTTAACGGCAATGCTCACATCGCCATTGTTGCAGGAAATGAGCATGGCCAGCATCGCAATTTGAGAGATCAGTAATGTTTTCATTTTCATAGCTAAAATTTGTTTTGCAAGGTACTATGCAATATACAGTACCGAATTTAAATCTGCAACAGCGATGTGATGAGCGGCAATATTTTGCGCACGCATTGGCACCAGAAAAGTGGCTTCGCTGCGATTGTAAGGTGTTTTGTATTAAATTGGCTAAAACTAATCCTGCAACCGTCTTGAAAACAACCCTACTTCACTCCTTGATTTGCCGGTTCACCAAACATCCGCGCATTACCTTGCTAGTCGTGTGCGCAATCCTCATTAGCGCAAAAATTCACGCCCAAACAACTTCAAAAGAAGATTCTCTCTACATCCGCGAACATTACACCAAAATCGAGCGGCAGATCCCGATGCGCGACGGTGTGAAGCTTTTCACTTCCATTTATCTGCCGAAGGACATTTCGAAAAGCAAAACCTACCCTATCCTCCTCAACCGCACGCCGTACAGCGTGGCGCCATACGGCGAAAATTTGTACAAAACCGCGCTCGGGCCGAGCATGCTTTTTGCGCGGGAGGGTTATATTATTGTATACCAGGATGTAAGAGGCAAGCTCATGTCAGAGGGTGATTTCGAGGCTTACCGCCCGTTTATCCCTGTCAAAAAAGCTAAAACGGATATCGACGAAAGCTCCGACACTTACGATACGATCGAATGGCTTATCCAAAACATCGAGGGAAATAATGGCAAAGTGGGCACCTGGGGCATTTCGGCACCGGGATACTATGCTACCATGACAGCCGTGGACGCGCACCCGGCGTTGAAAATCGCTTCGCCGCAGGCGCCGGTTACCGACTGGTTCATGGGCGACGACCGGCACCATAACGGCGCATTTTTCCTGATGGGCACATTTGCGTTCCTATCTTCCTATGGTGCGCCCCGGCCTGTGCCCACGCCCAAGGCCTCGCCGCAATATGCGGCATACGGCACGCCGGATTCCTACGAGTTTTATAAGAAAATGGGTCCGCTGAAAAATTTCAACGAACAAATTTTCAAAGGGCAGAATCGCATCTGGAACCAGATGATGGAGAACGATACCTACAACGATTTCTGGAAGGCCCGCACACCCGTGCCGCATTTGAAGAACGTCAAACCTGCCGTGATGGTCGTAGGAGGCTGGTTCGACCAGGAAGATTTGTACGGGCCGCTGAAAACGTATCAGGCGGTTTCCTCACAAAACCCGCAAACACCCAACTGGCTCATTATGGGGCCCTGGATTCACGGCGGCTGGGCGCGGGGTACGGGCGAATCGCTCGGGAATATCCGCTTTGGCGCCAAAACCAGCGCATTTTATCAAAAGGAAATCGAGCTCCCGGTTTTCAACCACTACCTGAAAGATCAACCCGATCCTAACCTCCCGAAAGCCTACATTTTTGAGACCGGCGCAAACGAGTGGCGCAAATACGACCAGTGGCCGCCGAAAAACACCGTGGAGAAGAAACTCTACCTGCACCCGGACGGCACATTGTCGTTCTCGCCCACGATGACTACCATGCAGGTAGACGCAAAGCCGGCGTTCCACCAATACCTCAGCGACCCCGACAAGCCGGTGCCGTACACCTCGGAAATCCGCATTATCCGGGGCAGCGATTTTATGTACGAGGACCAGCGCTTCGCCGCCTCGCGCCCGGACGTGCTCGTATATGAATCCGAAGTTTTGAAAGAAGACGTGACCATTTCAGGCAATGTATTTGCCGATCTTTTTGTGTCCACCACGGGCACCGATGCTGATTTCGTAGTAAAACTCATCGATGTTTACCCCGGCGACGCGCCGAACGACAGCCCCATTAATCCGAATATGAAAATGGGCGGCTTCCAGCTGCTGATCCGCGGCGAGGTAATGCGTTCCAAGTTCCGGAAAAGCTTCTCGAAGCCCGAACCCATGACGCCCGGCAAGATCGAAAATGTGAAATTCGATATGCAGGACGCTGCCCACCGTTTCAAAAAGGGGCACAAAATCATGGTGCAGGTGCAAAGCTCGTGGTTCCCGCTCGTGGACCGCAACCCGCAGAAGTTTGTAAATATCTACAAAGCCAACGCGTCCGATTTTCAGAAGGCTACACACCGGGTTTACCTCTCAGGCCATTCGTCCTCGTATGTGGGCGTGCGGGTGGTCGAGTAGCGCGCGTCAGGCGAGTTTTTTCAATGCAATGGTGAAAGTGCTCCCAGCTCCCAGCTCGCTTTCGACGGTGAGCGTACCGTCCTGGGCTTCCATAAATTCGCGGCTGATCGCGAGGCCCAGGCCGGTACCCTCTTTGGTGGAACCCGGTACCCGGAAATAGCGGTCGAAGATCTTGTCCTTGTATTCCTGTGAAATGCCCTGGCCGCTGTCGGCTACGGCAATGCGCACGGTTTGAGCGTCCTCTTCCAGGATAATGCGGATGCTGGAATGATCGTAGGAATAGCGGATCGCATTGGAAACGAGGTTGGTAAGCACCCAGGCCGTTTTCTCCGAATCGGCCAATATACTGGATTGCACGCCATGATCCTCGACTTGAAGGCGGATATCCCGGCTCTCGGCCTGGGTTTCGTTGGCCGCGATGGCATACTGCACGATTTCACGCGGCGAAGTGCCTGCGATATTGAGCTGTATTTTACCGCTCTCCACCTGAGTAATGTTCAGTAGCTCACCGGTGATCTTCAACAGGCGGTCGGCGTCCTCGCGGATGCTGTCGAGCAGGCTACGCTGTTCCTCGTTGGTATCGCCTACCCGTTCATTGCGAAGCAAGTCGAGGGTTATTTTAATGGAAGAAATAGGCGTTTTGAGTTCGTGCGAGACGTTCGCGATGAAATTTGTTTTGGCAAAATCCAGTTCTTTGTAGGGCGTCACATTACGCAGAATGATCACATGCCCGATCGAGCGCGGCTGCTGCTCTCCGGTTGGAACGATGGAAATATCGACGTATTCCTTTTCGAAATAGCTTTCCTTGTCGTCGGCGTAGATCTTCATGGCCTCACTTTGCCCGTTGATTTTCGCCCGCGGTTCGAAAAGGTCTTTCACCAGCGAGCGAACGAGGTCGTTGTGCAATGCAATTTCCGCCGCATTACGGCCTACCAGCTCGGACGCCTGCAAGCCGGTTACCTTCCGGGCGACTTCATTGGCAAATATCACCTTCCGGTTTTCATCGAGGCCAATTACCGGGTCGTGCATATTGTCGATCAGCGTTTCCACCCGCTTTTTCTCGATCATCAGCCTGGCCAGATTACTGCTGTTGTATTCTTCCAGCTTCTCCGCCATGGTATTGAACGACTGCGCCAGTTGCCCATATTCGTCGCGGCTCCCGAAATGCACCCGTTCGGTATAGTTCTCGTTGGCAATCTGCCGGATACTTTCCGTGAGCTCGCGGATCGGGTTGGCGATGTTGCCTGGCAGATTTACGAACAATGTGAATGCAATAATGAAGCATAATGTGCCCGTGATGCCGATCCACACCATCGAGCTTTTGGACGTTTGGCTCGCAATGTGGCTTTTCCGGTTGATGGCGTCGAGGTTAATACTCATGATTTCCAGCGCATCGTTGCGGATCAGCTCCACGGTTTCCTTGTCGCGCACATTGGCTTTGAGTTTTTCAAAATGGCCCGCCAGTTGAGCGGTAAGCTCTTTCTCCCCGATTTCCGTGATATTCTTCTGTTGGGCTTCGAGGTTCTTTTTGAATACATCCAATGCCCCTGCGTGCACTTCCAGCTCGTCGAGCGCACGGAGCATCTGCCGGGTGTATTCCAGCGAGTTATGGTTGGCGATGAGGATATTGCGCGAGTCGGCCGAAAGCAGGCTCACCTGCCTGATCCCCACCACGGCGAGCACCGTGATCATGGCGAAAAGCAGGCCGATACCCAGCCTCAGTTTGGTTTTGATCTTCATTTCAGGAAAGTATTACGAGGTCAATGTCGGAAGAAGACATTTTATTTAAAAGCCCGTTGAACACATTCGTGGCCAGAATCACCTTGAAAAGGTTCAAATGCGGCTTCCCTATGCATATGGTCGTGATCTTGTTCTTTTCGGCCACTTCCACGATCGTTTTGGCAATGCTGCCGCTCTCCATTTTGATCACATTTCCGCCCAGCTCGGTAGCCAGTTTGAAGTTATTGATCAAATGCCGCTGCTTCGCCAGTCCGATCCGGCTCGCCGACTCACCGGGCGTTTGCACGTACAGCAAAAACCAGCTGCTATGATAGTAATTGGCCAGCCGCGCCGTTTTGCGGATCACATTCCGGGCCGTCTTTTCGTTGCTGCTAATGCACGCCAGAAAACGCTCGTGTTTGAGCGCCATACCTGGCTGGATTTCGCTCTCCACCTTGCGTTCGACCTGCGAAGCCACTTCTTTCAGCGCCAGCTCCCGGAGTTGAAGAATGTGCTGCGGTTTGAAGAAGTTCTGCAATGCGGCCTGGATCTTCTCCTCCCGGTAAATTTTACCTTCTTTCAAACGGGTAATCAGTTCGTCGGCGGTAAGGTCGATGTTCACCACCTCGTCGGCCAAGCCCAGCACCTTGTCGGGAATGCGCTCGGCCACTTCCACGCCGGTAATCTCCCGCACTTCCTGGTTCAGGCTTTCGATATGCTGGATATTCACCGCCGAAATCACGTTAATGCCCGCTTCGAGGATATCCAGTACATCCTGCCAGCGCTTGGCATTTTTGCTCCCCTCGATATTGGAATGCGCCAGCTCATCCACGATCACCACCTCCGGCCGAAGGGTAATCACTGCCTGCACATCGAACTCTTCCAGCTCCTTCCCTTTGTAAAACAGCTGCCGCCGCGGGATCACCGGCAACCCTTCCAGCAGCTCGTGGGTTTCCTTGCGGTTGTGGGTTTCGATGTAACCGATCTTCACGTCGATGCCCGTGCGCAGGAGCGCGTGGGCTTCCTGCAACATGCGGTAGGTCTTGCCTACCCCGGCACTCATTCCAATGTATATCTTGAATTTGCCCCTCCTCGACTTTTTGATCAGTTCGAGAAAATGTTCGGCGCTGGTTTCCATTGTTTTGAAGAGTTTAGAGTTCAGGGTTTATGATTTTTAGAGTGGTGCCAAAGCTGTAAGCTGTAAGCCGTAAGCCGTAAGCTATAAGCTGTAAGCCGTAAGCTTAAAGCTTATAGCTTATAGCTTACAGCCCCTCCTAGCAGCTACTATCGTTGAGTTGTTTCAAATGGATTTTGTATAAAACATCAGGAACAATGTCCGCAGGCAACGGCGACGCGATGCTTCGGGCTTTTGTCCAAACATTCGCATATACAAATACATTCTCGATCAGCAGTTTCACCATCGCGTCGCCTTCCCGGTATATTTTTTCCGCAAGACTGAAACAGCTTCTCGCCGCCCGGAAGTGCCGGTGCTCCATCGTGTTTTTCGTGCAAGCCGACAGGTAATGGATTGATGAATGGATAGAATTGAAAGTATGCGCTGATACCGCCGCGCAATCAGCTCCGGCCACGACAGGAAGTTCATTTCTGAGCAGATTGATGATTTGTAACTGGGTAAACATGGCTGTTTTGGGTTAAACCGGGCAGGAATGGCTAGCCTGCCTGGATAGTGGCTAATTCAAAGCGAAGGTCAGGGCGGTTGTCAGGTAGGTTTTGTTTTTGGACAAATCGGCGCCATTACCATTGAAAATCGCGTCGCGGCTGCCGAGGTTACGCGCCTCGATGCGCCACATTACCTGCGGGGTGATCTGGTAGTCGAAATTCAGCGACGTCCCGAAAGTCTGGAAGCCATTTTCGGTGCCTGTGGCGATGATTACGCCATTTTTATCATGATAATACTCGCCTCTCGCCGCGATATTGATTTTAGGCGAGGGCGAAAAGCGCAGGATCATGACCGGCACGTACACTGTATTGTAAGAGCTGCTGCCTTTTGATTTTTGCTCACTGCCAATGTCGAAACCGGCAGTCAAGCCCCATTTATCCGAAAACTGGAACACCCCGTAAATGTTGTGGTAATACCGCATTTGGCGCGTGCTATCCGGCTTGTCGCTGCCGATGAATGTGCTGTAATTTAATGTCACGCCGGCGTTGGGCTTGTAGGTAACCTGTGTGCCGAATGCGGGCGTCGCATTGCCATCTACCCGCTGAATGCGCTGCCAGCCGTTGAGGTACATCGCCGCGAGGTACCATTTCGAGTTTTCGGAGGTGTATCCCAATTTCAAACCAGTCTCAAAATAGGGCGTATTTTCGGCCACTAGGCTGCGCGTCAATGCCCAGTTATCCTTTCCGATCGCACTTTCGAAGCCAATATGCGACGGCATAATGCCCGCATCGAACCAGAGGTTGTGGTTTTTCGAAATCTTCACCCCGGCATTCGCTTCGAACACATTTTTCAGCACGCCGGGCTCGGCGGCGTAGTTCGCATTCATATAAGTACCGGCTGCTAATGCGAGATTCGCACGCACGCGGTCGCCCGCGTACGAACCTTTCAGAAACGCCAGGTTCAGGTTCACCTCGCCGGTACGATTGTGGTTGTAAATGAAACCAGGCATGGTATGGTGATCATTTTTGTGAAATTCCTGCAAATAATACGACTCCACGTAAGCGCTCACCGCGAATGGCGACGTATTACCGTCAGCCTGTGCGACAGCAATTTGCGTCGAATCCTGGGCATTGGCGTGAGAAACAGAGGCAATGGCAAGCGCACTTAAAATCAAAGTTTTCATAAAAGGTAATCTGTTCAATCATAGCCGCGCGGTAAGAAGAAACCCCGCCCGCTGCGACGGCACTGGAAGCGGGCGGCGCTTTTGAGATTATTTCAATTGATCGAGCGCAAGGTTCAGTTTCAGCACATTGATCTTCGCCGGGCCAAACAACCCTAGCAATGGTCCGTTAATATGCTCTTTCACTAACTGTTGCAGCTGCTGAGCCGGCACATTGCGCACCTTCGCAATACGCTCCACCTGCACCAGTGCCGCTTTTTCCGAAATATCGGGGTCAAGCCCGCTACCGCTCGCCGTCACCAGCTCCACAGGGATATCCGCCTTTTTCACACCGGGGTTATGCACCAGGAATGTATCGATACGCGCCTGCACCACGCCCAGGTACTCCTCGTTGGAAGGACCTTTGTTACTACCGCCGCTACCCGCAGCATTATAACCCACAGCAGAAGGCCGCGAATTGAAGTACTTGTCATCGGTAAACGACTGCCCGATATTGGCATAATACCGTTTCCCATTTTGTTCAATCACCTCACCTTTGCCCCGGTTAGGAAAGAATTGGGCCGCGCCCAGAACCGCCAGCGTATACACGCCTGAGAAGAATATCAGCGTCACAACTGTCAGTCGGATCGCTGGGAGAATGTGTTGTTTCATGGTTTTGAAATTTTTATTTTTGAGAAAAAAGAATCGTATGGATGCTGTATTAAGGATTCAATCTTCGGAATTCACGGATGAATTGATCGAGAAAATCAAGGGTTTGATTCGTGGGAAAGAAAACTCTGAGATCACAATCAGCATTAGTGAACATTCATCCAAAGGCATCCTTCGCGAAGAAACCCGTGAAGAATATTTTGCCCGTTTAGAGAAATCCATCGACGATCTCGAAAAAGGTAATGTGATTACTTTCAGTGGAGATTCGCTTGAACTATTCATCAAACACCTGGAAGAAAAAGAATGAAAAACACGGTTTTCCATTCGAAGGGCTTGGCAAACCCGAAGGATTGAAACACCAGTTCAAAGGATATTGGAGCCGCAGGATAACTGATGGACACCGTTTGATTTACAAAGTCCTTACCTCCGGAGAGATTTACGTGATGAGCGTCCATGGCCATTACGAGCAATAATGCTAAAACCAAACACTTACAATCAAATCAATCGCCTTGATCCCTGCAAAAGGCACCAGTACTCCCCCCAAGCCGTAAATCAGCAAGTTCCGCCTCAGCAATGCGCTGGCGCCGATAGGTTTGTACGCCACGCCCTTCAAAGCCAACGGAATGAGCAGCGGGATAATCACCGCATTAAAGATGATCGCCGAGAGAATCGCGCTTTCGGGCGTATGGAGGCGCATGATGTTGAGGCCTTGCAGGGCCGGAATGGATGCGATGAATAGCGCGGGCACGATGGCAAAGTATTTAGCGACGTCGTTGGCGATGCTGAATGTCGTAAGTGTGCCGCGCGTCATGAGCAATTGCTTCCCGATTTCGACGATTTCGATCAGTTTGGTCGGGTCGTTGTCCAGGTCGACCATATTACCGGCCTCTTTCGCTGCTTGTGTTCCCGAGTTCATGGCTACACCCACGTCCGCTTGTGCGAGGGCAGGTGCATCATTGGTACCGTCGCCCATCATGGCCACGAGTTTTCCTTTCTGCTGCTCGGCTTTGATGTAATTCATTTTGTCCTCGGGCTTGGCTTCGGCGATGTAGTCGTCGACACCTGCTTTTTCGGCGATAAATTTGGCTGTCAGCGGGTTGTCCCCCGTTACCATCACGGTTTTTACACCCATTTTACGCAGCCTTTCGAAACGTTCCTGAATGCCGGGTTTGATAATATCCTGCAACTCGATTACCCCAATGACCACCTCATTTTCAGCCACTACCAGCGGCGTACCGCCATTACTGGAAATGTCCCTTACTTTCTCCGCGATATCGGCCGGAAATGCATTGCCTGCTTTCTCGCTCAGTTTACGGATCGCGTCGGACGCGCCCTTGCGTATGCGCGTGTCCAGGAAGTTTACGCCGGAGCTTCTCGTTTCAGCGGTGAATTCGATGAAGGTCGGATTTTCGACGCGTAGCTGGTCAGGATGCAGATCGGCCAGTTCGATAATCGATTTACCCTCAGGTGTCTCATCAGCGATAGAGCTCAATGCGGCTGCTTTGATAAAGTAGCTTTTATCGATGCCATTTGCAGGCCAGAAATTGGTGGCTTTGCGGTTTCCAATGGTGATCGTACCGGTTTTGTCAAGCAGCAAAGTGTCGATATCACCGGCTGTTTCTACGGCCTTACCGCTCTTGGTGATCACATTGGCGCGTAATGCACGGTCCATACCGGCAATACCGATGGCAGAGAGCAAACCGCCGATCGTGGTAGGGATCAAACAAACGAACAGTGAAATGAATGCAGCGATGGTAATGGGCGTGTTCGCGAAATCGCCAAACGGCTTCAATGTGATGCACACAATGATGAACACCAGCGTAAAACCGGCCAGCAGGATCGTCAATGCGATTTCGTTCGGCGTTTTCTGACGGCTGGCACCTTCCACGAGGGCAATCATTTTGTCGAGAAAGCTTTCGCCCGGTTCGGTGGTCACTTTTACCTTAATGCGGTCGGAAAGGACTTTGGTACCTCCTGTAACGCTGCTTTTGTCGCCGCCTGCCTCGCGGATCACCGGCGCGGACTCACCGGTAATGGCGCTTTCATCGATAGTAGCCAGCCCCTCAATGATCTCACCGTCGGTTGGGATGATATCACCGGCTTCGCACAGGAAAATGTGGCCCTTGCGCAGCTGCGAGGAAGGGATGACTTTAATTTCATTGACATACATTTCACCCATAGTCTGGATCCATTTGGCAGGTGTTTCCTCTCGGGTTTTACGCAGGCTGTTGGCTTGTGCCTTACCACGTGCTTCGGCAATGGCTTCGGCGAAATTGGCAAACAGGAGGGTAAGCAAAAGGATCAGGAATATCACGAGGTTATAAACCATGCTTCCTTGTGATTTTTCACCGGATATGACCCAGATATTCACGATCAGCATGACAAACGTGCCAATCCAAACGGTGAACATCACCGGGTTACGGAACATGATCCGGGGGTTGAGCTTCACAAAAGATTGCGCCAGCGCTTCCCGTACGAGGTCTCCCTGGAAGAGGGATGTATTTTGAGCTTTCATTTCTGCTATTCTTTTAATTATTGCATTGAAAAATATTCGGCGATCGGCCCGAGGGTCAATGCGGGGAAGAAGGATAATGCGGTGATGATCACGATCACGGCGAACACCATGATACCGAATGTGCCGGTATCGGTTTTGAGCGTTCCGGCGCTCTCAGGGACATGTTTTTTGGATGCGAGAATACCCGCAATGGCTACCGGACCGATAATCGGGATAAACCGCGAGAGGATGAGCACGATACCACAGCTGATGTTCCACCAGGGTGTGTTATCGCCCAGGCCTTCGAAACCGCTACCGTTGTTGGCAGCTGAGGACGTGTACTCGTACAGCATCTCGCTGAAACCATGGAACCCCGGGTTATTTAACGTGCCGGCCGTCAGTTCGGGCATCGAAACGCCCAATGCGGTGGCGGCCAGGATCAGCAGTGGGTGCAGCAGGGCAACGATCATCGCGATCTTCATTTCCCGTGCTTCTATCTTTTTACCCATCAATTCGGGCGTGCGGCCGACCATCAAACCACTGATAAAGACGGCCAGGATTATGAATATGTAAAAGTTGAGGATCCCCGCACCCGCGCCGCCGTAAAATGCGTTGGTCATCATCGACAGCATCTGGGTCAACCCGGAGACGGGCATAAAGCTGTCGTGCATGGAGTTGACAGATCCCGTGGAGATAACGGTGGTGGCTATACTCCAAAATGCAGAGGCAGTGGTACCAAACCTGGTCTCCTTCCCTTCCATCGCCCCGGCGCTCATGTCCACACCCATCTGCGCGATTTTAGGGTTGCCGTGCAGCTCAGTGACGATCGTCGGGATGGTCAACAGCAAAAAGCCGAGCGTCATCACACCAAAGATCATCCAGGACAACCTCTTTCTTTTCACATAGTAACCCAATGCAAATATCATCGCCAGCGGGATGATCATCTGCCCGAACATTTCGGTCATGTTCGTTGCGTAATTGGGGTTTTCAAGCGGGTGCGCCGAGTTGGCCCCGAAAAAGCCACCGCCATTGGTTCCCACGTGTTTGATCGGCACGAATGCAGCTACCGGGCCGGTCGAAACCTGAACGGTATCGCCCTGCATGGTGTACATGGTGTCTTTGCCGCTGAATGTCATCGGCGTACCGTTGGCTAGCAGGATCAATGCAATCACAAATGAAACGGGCAGAAGAATGCGGATGCAGGATTTTACAAACAGATCGTAAAAGTTACCCAGCTTGTCGGTTGTGCGCTCTTTGAGGGCGATGATCACCACAGCCGCAGCGGCCATACCCGTGCCGGCGGTTACGAATTGCAGGAACATCAGAAACAGCTGTCCAAGGTAGCTCATGCCTGTTTCGCCGGAATAGTGTTGCAGGTTACAATTGACCACGAATGAAATGGTCGTATTGAACGCCAGATCAGCCGATTGGGACGGGTTACCATCCGGATTAAGCGGGAGCCAACCCTGGTTCATCAGTACAAACATACCCAGGAAGAACCACACCATGTTGATCGTCAGCAATGCGAACAAATGCTGTTTCCAGTTCATCTCCACATTCGGGCGGATACCGCTCAAACGGTAAAACCCTTTTTCCAAAGGGCCAAAAACGGGGTCGAGGAGTGTCTTTTCTCCTCCATATACTTTCGCGATGTATTTACCGAACGGCACTGCCAGAGCGGCCGTACCGACGAATAACGCGATTATACCAATTAATTCAGTGTTCATTGGATTGGGTGTTTTTTAGAATTTTTCAGGCTTCACAAGCACGTAGCACATGTACGCGAAGACCAGGATCGAGACAATGAATAGGGCGAGCATGATTTCAGATCTTTTCGAAATAGTGAACAGTTTTGTAAAACAGCGCGAAGCTTAATGCGCCGGCGGCCAGAAGAAGGAGTGTTGTCATGATTTCTAAAATTTTTATAAACTCATGACAGCATATAGCAACTCCTGTTCCGTCGACTTAAGTCGACGGCAGGGGGCTGATTTACAATCAGATGCATTTAAAATGATTTTTTAGGGCATAAAAAAAGCCTATCAAAATGATAAGCTTCTTTATCAGAATGGAAATGCAGGCACTATTGTGTGCACTCAGAGTTTGTACTCGTCGATCTTGCGGTAGAGCGTCGCGATACCTATTTCGAGCAGCCTTGCGGCTTCGGCTTTGTTGCCGTTGGTGTAGTTGAGGACTTTTTGCAAATGCAGCTTTTCGGAGCTCGCCAACGAGAATGCCGACATGTTTTTACCGCTTTCCTGCCTTGGATGCTGCATTTCAAATGGCAGGCTCTCGATATCCAACACCGGGCCGTCGGTTAGGATCACGCTCCGTTCGATCACGTTTTTAAGCTCGCGGATGTTGCCGTTCCAGGAGTTCTTTTCCAAAGCATGGATAAAGTCCGGCGAAAGCGCGGTGATCTTCTTGTTGGTTTTCAATGCAAACTGCGTGGCAAAACTGTTCGCAAGCGCGCCTATGTCGACCGTGCGCTCCCGTAAAGCAGGCAATGTAATCTGGAAAACGGAAAGCCGGTAAAACAGATCGCTGCGGAACTCGCCTGCCTCTATTTGCTTGGGTAAGTCGCGGTGGGTAGCGGCAATCACCCGCACATTCACTTTGGTAGGATGGGTTTCCCCTATCTTGATGAATTCTCCCGATTCAAGCACACGCAGTAGCTTGGCCTGTAACTCCGGCGCCAGTTCCCCTATTTCGTCGAGGAAAATGGTACCGTTATTCGCTTCTTCGAAAAGCCCTTTTTTGTCGCGCACTGCACCTGTGAATGCGCCTGCCTTGTGCCCAAACATCTCGCTTTCGAGCAGATCCTTCCCGAATGCCGAGCAGTTGATAGCTACAAACGACTTTTTGCACCGGTTGCTGGCCTGGTGAATGGATTGTGCAAACACCTCCTTACCCGTACCTGTTTCGCCCAGCAGGAGCACCGTCGTGTCGGTGGGCGCCACGCGGCGTGCGAGGTCGATGCAAGCCAGCAGGTTTTTGGATTTGCCGATAATCGCATCAAACGACCGCCTCTCGCCCAATTGTTTTTCCAGGCTGACCACCCGGCGGTTTAGCTCTGTCTTTTCAATGGCTTTGTACAACAGTGGAATGATCTTATTGTTGTCGTCGCCCTTGGTAATGTAATCGAATGCACCGTTTTTGATTGCCTGCACACCGTCGGGAATGTTGCCATAGGCCGTCAGCAGGATCATTTCCAGCAGGGGGTATTTTTCCTTCAAGGCTTTCGAAAATTCCACACCATTCCCGTCCGGCAGCTTCACATCACAAAGCACCACATCGATATCCGACTGGTCGAGCTTTTTCCAGGCCGTTTTAATATCCCCCGCTTCGATCACCTCAAAGCCTTCCAGCTTGATCACCCGGGCCATCAGGCCACGCAGTTTTTCCTCGTCGTCGACGATTAGTATTTTTTTCATGCAGTCTGCTTGCCCGGGACTTAAGTCCGGGTTAATGAAAATGGCTAATGATAATGATTAGGATGCAGGCAAGAGGCCCAGTAATCGTACATCACCCTGATCCTCGCTTTCAGTTCCTCGAAGCTATTCTCCTTTTTGAAAAAACCCTGAATGGTCGATTCATAGGCGGTTTCGATTATCAGCGGGTTATCCGCCGTGCTCAAAAATACGAACGGGATCGATTTCTTGCGAAGGTACTCGTTCTTGTCGATCCGCTCGCGGAGTTCCAGGCCGTTCATGACGGGCATGTTGATGTCGCAAATGATCAGGAATGGCTGGTCGCGCGTGGTTTCGAGGTAAAGCAGGGCTTCAACGCCGTTACTGAAAAACAAAAGCTCGTTAGGGATGTCGAGCTCCTCAACCACGCTTTTGATTAGAAACTGATCATCGGCGTCGTCTTCGATCGAAATAATGGGTCCTCTGATTGACATTGCCCGTAGCTTAATGACTAAAATCCTCGTTGCAAATAACGCAATAAATGCTTCCAATACCAATCGGCCCTCCATTGTGTCAAAATCCGCCGCGCGTAGTTTTTCATCCGTCCCGCGTAGGCCCCGGCAGGAAAGTGGCCCTTAGTTTTGCATCGGAATCAAAATCAGCCATGAAAACAAATCAAACCATGAAAAAACAACTTCTAACACTGTTAACAGTTGCAGCGCTGTTCACAAGCTGCACCGACCATGATGCCCCTGTTGGCGCGACCAACTACCATCTCGACGAAACTTCGGTAGCGGCATGGAAAGGTTACCTCAAAACGGGTTACTTCAATGAAGGTACACTCGACGTGGAAAGCAACAGCCTGGTGATCGAAGGAGGAAAAGTTAAAAGCGGGGCATTCACGCTCCCGCTTTCATCGATTGTCAACCTGAACCTGCCTACCGACGAGTTGAAACACCAACTGGTACACCACCTGCAAAGCCCCGATTTCTTCAACATGGCGCTCCATCCGAACGTCACTTTCGAGATCATGAGCGTAGCGCCCTATACCGGAACCGAGGCTGGTGTGATTTCCGGCGCGAATTTCGAGGTGACAGGTCATTTAACACTGTTAGGCAAGAGTAATCCGGTCACATTCCCTGCCCGGATCGATCTGAACGGCGACTCCTTCAAATTGGAGGCAATCACGACGTTTGATCGCACACTATGGGGCATGACTTATGCCACAGAACCCGGCCTGCCGGACGACGCGTCCATCAAACCGGGTATCGAGGTCCATCTGAAACTCTCTGGTAACAAAAGCTAACCGAGAGAGCCTGTACACACCAAGCCGCCGCAGATTTGCGGCGGCTTTTCAATTTTAGAGGAACATTCCCCCCGAAACTTCGATTCGCTGACCAGTAATCCAGCGCGCATCTTCCGAACAGAGAAATGCCACCACGCCGCCAATGTCGTTGGGCTCGCCTACACGACCGAGTGCAGTAATGCTGCTGATGAACTCCGTCATGCCGGGGTGGCTGTCGAACGACGCGCTGTTGAAATCGGTGTAAATCGCACCCGGCGCCAGTGCATTCACGGTAATGCCGCGGCTGCCCAGTTCCTTGGCCATGTAGCGCGTGAGCGTGTCGATCGCGCCCTTCATGGACGCGTACGCGGCATAACCGGGCGTAGAGAAGCGTGCGAGGCCTGTGGAGAGGTTCACGATCCGTCCACCGTCTGCGAGGAGCCGTAATGCCTTTTGTGAGAGGAAATAAACGCCTTTGAAATGTACGTTCATCAGATCATCAAAATCCTGCTCGCTGGTTTCAGGAAATACCGAAGGGCGGCTGATGCCTGCATTATTGATGAGGAAGTCGAAAGAATCGCGGTTCCATTTGTCTTTCAGAATACCTGAAACTTGGGTAAAGAAATGATCGAAGGACTTTACATCCGCGGTATCCAGCTGAATGGCGGCCGCTTTTTGACCCAATGCCTCAATGGCCGCTACCACTTCACCGGCCTCCTGCGCCTTGCTGCGGTAAACGATGATCACATCGTTTCCTTTCTCCGCCAGGCGCAGCGCCATATTTTTCCCTAAACCGCGGCTGCCGCCGGTTACCAATGCTATTTTACTTGCTGATTCCATCATTTTTGCTGTTTAAAATTGATGGAACAAAGGTACCGGGCACTATTCCGCCGGATTTGCGGCTTTCAAATCAAAACTTACGAAATTCAAATCTAGCCCCTGAATGCACGCGGACTTAACGCGGTGTGCTTCTTGAAAAGGTTGTTAAAATGCGAAGCCTCTTCGAAACCCAGGCTGTACGCGATCTCCGACACATTCCAGTCGGTGTGCTTCAAAAGGACCTTGGATTCCTTGATAATGCGCTCCGTAATGAGCTCGGTAGTGGTTTTGCCGGTAATTTCCTTCAAAACCTTGTTGAGGTAATTGACATGGATCGAAAGCTGGTCGGCATAATTCTTGGCTGAACGCAAATTCAGCTTCTGATGCGGCGGCTCTACCGGAAACTGGCGTTCAAGCAACTCGATGAAAAGTGATGAAACGCGCTTGTAGGCATTGGTTTCGGTAAAAAGTGAGGTTGCAGGCTGCAATTTCTGCCCGAAATGGATGAGTTCAATCACATAATTGCGCAGCAAATCATACTTATAGGCATAGTCCGACTCGATTTCCCGAAACATCTTTTTGAAAATGTATTTGATATCCTCGATCTGCTCGTCGTTGAGGAAAAAGATCGGGTTACCGCCCGGCTTAAAAACGGGTAGTTCACGTAAACGGACGCCGCTGTTGTCCTGTGTGAGAAAATCTTCGGAGAAAATGCAAAAGAACCCGGCCTGATTTTCGTCCTGCGGCACGTAGTTATAGGGAATCAGCGGCGTTGCAAAAAGCAACGCATTGTGCTCTATATCAATTACTTTATCCGCATACTCCGCCCTGTTGCGACCAACAATTAGACTGATTTTGTAATAGGCCCGGCGGTTGTAGGGCATTACCCTGTTTTTCGCCGCCACGCGGTACAGCTCGTCCGTCCTGAAAATATTGAAATGCCCTACCTCCTTCTGAACCTGTGCAGGTATGAGCATGGAAGTGTCCTTGTAAAACTGTTCGATCGTCGCAGATTTCGTCATAGGGCAAAGTTACGAAATTCAATTGTGAACGAGTGAATGAATGAAATAGTCATTGGGTCAGGGGTGGTCATGAATTGAGATGAGTTTAGAGAGAACAATACCTGACAAAACTTGACTACACTTGACTATACCTAACCGCATTCACTCATTCAAATTTCACTCATACTCCACAAACGCCTCATCCTTATAACACCACAACCACTTCTCCCCCGGCTCGGCTGAGGAGGCTACGGGGTGGCCGGTGCGGTGGAAATGCCTGGTCATGTGCTTGGAAGGCGAGCTGTCGCAGCATAAAGTGGCCCCGCAGGTCTGGCAGGTGCGCAAATGCACCCACCACCCGTCTACTTTCTTACATTCCTCGCAAACCAGCTCGTCGGCGACCTTAATCTCCTGAATATCTTCTATATGCTTACAAACCTGGCTCATTACACTTCGCTTAGATATTGGTGAACAAAACTGATCGACATCGATCCCTCGCCTACCGCAGACGTTACGCGGTTCATCGCGCCCGCACGCACGTCGCCCGCGGCAAAAATGCCCGGCGAGCTCGTTTCAAGCAAATAGGGATCGCGGTCGGCTTTCCAAACTTCCTTGAAATTCTCATAATTCTTCATTTCCCGGCCTGTTTCGATGAACCCCTTCTTGTTTTTAATGATTTCAAGGCCTACCCACTCGGTATAAGGCTTCGCGCCAATGAAAATGAAGAGGGCGTCAGCGGGAACGGTGCGTTCCTCGCTCGTATTCAAATCCACGAGTTTCAGACTTTCAAGATGGCCGTCGCCCTGCGCTTCCATGATTTCCGTGCAACCCAGCACACTGATATTCTCCGTGCCGGCGATCTGGTCGATCAGGTACGACGACATCGACGACGTCAGGTCATTTCTCCTGATCAGGATATACACATTGCGTGCAAACTTCGACAAGTACATCGCCGCCTGCCCGGCCGAATTACCTCCGCCCAGCACGTACACATCCTTGTTTCCGCATGAACTGGCCTCAGTACTGGCCGCACCGTAATAAATGCCCTTTCCTGTAAAATCTTCCACGCCACGGGTATCCAGCTTGCGGTAATCGACGCCCGTCGTGATCACGACGGCCTTTGCATTCACCTCGCTGCCGTCACCTAGCACCACAGTTTTATATTTATCCTTCAACTTAATCTCTTTCACAAACTGCGGTGAAAGGAACTCGGTCCCGAAGCGCGTCGCCTGCGTGATCGCGCGGCGCGTAAGCTCTGCTCCGCTCAAACCGGTCGGGAAGCCGAGATAGTTTTCAATGCGGGAGCTTGTACCGGCCTGTCCGCCAGGTGCTTTGCGCTCAATCAATAAAGTACTTAAACCTTCCGAGGCGCCATACACCGACGCCGCCAGCCCTGCCGGGCCTGCACCGATAATCACCACATCGTAAATCTGCTGTTTCGTCTTGGGATTCAAACCAATGCGCTCGGCAATGTCGATCAGCGACGGCGTTTTGAGCAATGAACCATCCTCAAAAATCACCACCGGGAAATCGACCGGGCACAGGTTGTTACTTTGGGAAATCTGCCTGCCGGTTTCATTCGATTCAGCATCCAGCCACAGGTAAGGCACCAGATTACCCGCCAGAAAGTCCTTGATTTCGTGCGCTTTGGGCGAGAATTGATAA